>Ga0180433_10005907_pt1 | contig 16317 bp, 14 predicted proteins | sample SS_ome_8_FD_132980 | JGI IMG/M metagenome (GOLD analysis project Ga0180433, IMG submission 132980) | Hypersaline lake sediment archaeal communities from the Salton Sea, California, USA - SS_1_D_1 metaG | ecosystem: Environmental > Aquatic > Non-marine Saline and Alkaline > Hypersaline >... | reverse complement strand
TCCGCCGCGAGCGCAGCCGGGCTGTCGGTGGCAAAGCTGGCGTAGGTCTCCAGGCCGAAACGTATGTAAACGACGTCCTTGGGCCCCTGGAGCGATTCTCTAAGCCGCCATCCCTTGGACTGCAAATGCTCCTCCAGTGGTATCCGCTTGGCTGGCGTGTAGCTGTGGCCGTGATCCGCCATCACGGTGATCCGCACCAGCCCGCGCGTCTCCAGCACCACCTGGTTTATAAGTCGATCAACGAATTGAAGACACTCGCGATGGCCCTGGCGGCCTGATTGTGTGCCGACGCCGGCGGAACTCACCAGGTACACCAGCACTTCCTGCGTCGTGGCACCATCGAAGACCCGCTTGGCCTCGTTGATTTCCTTGCGATAGACGGCCCGGGGAAAGACGTATCCGATCGCATCGTAGACCAAGTCCGCGCGATACTGCAGCAGCCGGTTGTATGGAGCGTTGTCTCCGCGTAGATACGCCCCAGACCCGCCGACGAGCTTGTTGTGCTTCCTGTCATAATATTCGGACTCGAACCCGTTGCAGGGGACGTAGCCCAGGAAGTCCTCCATGCACAGGTCCGTCAATGTCGGATACGGCGCTACGACCCGCGCCGGCGGGTGGAGCATCCTCAGCCCTCCGGCGTCGTAGTATTCCCGCACAAGGTCGTAGCCGATGCCGTCCAGCAGGATCACCAGGTGGCGTGTGTTGGCCGTCGGCACATCGTCCAGGTCTATCAATACGTCCGCCCGCGCGTCGCCGTCGTTGTCGTAGCCGATGCGCGTGACCCGGCCGGTGTCGTTGGCGAACATGAAGAAGTCTGCCCGCCCGTCGCCGTTGGTGTCATATGCGCCCAGCGCATCCGCGTCGGCGGCGGGGGCCGCCAGCGATTGCTGCGGGAAATCCACGGCAGCCTTGCGGCACCCAGAGGCCACCATTGCCGTCGCCAGTGCGACAATCGCGATTGCGCGGACATTTTGCATTAGCTTGCTCCTATCGACCCAGCCCATTATCGCTGCATCTCTGGCCAATTCGAACTTTTCATTTCCGGCCCGCTCGGTTATTTCTATCGCAATGCAGGCATTGTTCTATTCTATTCGCCCCGTCGGTTGGATTACGTGCAGGTGGCTGCGGCATTTCTGGCCGGGCTGCCTTCATTCGTCACTGGGTGGGCTCACGCTACGGGAGATTCAGCCACTGGAATTGCCCGGGTCCGACTGGGTCCGTGCGCGGACGCTCATGGCGGGTATCTGCGGCACGGACCTGAGCTTGCTGGCGCAGAAACAGCCGGTGGACTCCATCCTCCAGGCCTTCAGCACCATGCCGACGATACTCGGCCACGAAAACGTGGCAGTCGTGGAAGAAGTCGGCCCGGCGGTGGATGATTCGTGGATAGGCCGGCGCGTCTGCATCGAACCTACGTTGTGCTGCGCGGTGCGCGGCATCGATCCGCCATGTCCGCGATGCGCCGCGGGCGAATTCGGTGCGTGCGAGCGATTCGCCGCCCCAGCCGGCGGCGGGGGCGCTCTGCCGGCCGGGACGAGCATCGGCTACTGCAGCGGTGCCGGTGGGGCGTTCGCAGAGTCGATGATTGCACACGCCAGCCAGCTCGTGGCCGTCCCGGATTCGATTCCCGACGAGCACGCGATTCTGATAGACCCGGTGGCGTGCAGCCTGCACGCTGCCTTGCGGGCCGACCTTTCGAACGTCCAGACCGTGCTGATCTACGGCGCGGGCGTGCTGGGGCTGGGCCTGGTCGCTTCATTGCGGGCGCTGGGCTACGCTGGCCGAATCGACGCGCTGGACTGCGCTGAGTACCTGGCCGACCCGGTCCGCCGGTTCGGGGCCGACGAGTTTTTCCGCCTGCCGGCAAAACCGGCTGAGCGGTTCGCCGACATCGCCGGGCGCACCGGCGGTAGCGTGCAGCGGGCGCGGTTCGGCAACTACATGCTCTCGGGCGGGTACGACCTGGTTTTCGATTGCGTCGGCTCGCGACGGTCGATCGAGGAGAGTCTCAAGTGGACGCGATCGCGCGGGCAGGTGGTGATGGTCGCCACCGGCAGCGGTCGGGGGGTGGACCTCACGCCCGTGTGGTTTACGGAACTGACCGTGCTTGGAGCCTACGGGCGACAGCGGGAAACGCACGCCGGCAGGCGGATCGGCACATATCAACTAGTGATCGAGCTGATGAAATCGGGTAAATTGAGCGTTCAGCCGATGCTGACGCACAGGTTTGGGCTGGGCGAGTACCGCAGGGCGTTCGAGATCGGAATGAACAAGGTCCGCCACCAGGCGATCAAGGTGGCCTTCGACTTCCGCTAGAGCAAGGCACAAGGAGCAGTCATGGCGGCAAAACCAATCGTCGGCGTAGTGATGGGCAGCGACAGCGACCTCGAATGCATGAGGCGATGTGTCGATCAACTGAAGGGGCTCGGGATAGCCTGCGAAGTGCGGGTGATTTCCGCGCATCGCACGCCGGACGCCGCCCACGAGTATTCCGCCACTGCAGCCGATCGCGGCCTGAAGGTGATAATCGCAGCCGCTGGGATGAGCGCAGCCCTGTCGGGCGTGTTGGCTTCCAAGACCACGTTGCCGGTGATCGGCGTGCCGATGGCGGCTGGGCCTTTGGTGGGCGTGGACGCAGCCCTTAGCACCATGCAGATGCCGCCGGGCGTGCCCGTGGCGTGCATGAGCATCGGCGGCGCCGGTGCGACCAACGCCGCCATCTTCGCAGCGGAGATCCTCGCCGTCGCCGATGCGGACCTGAGCGCGCGCCTCGCACAGTTCAAGACAGACCAGGCCCAAAAGGTCGCGCAGAAAGACGCCGCCGTGCAGAAAGCTCAAGGCTGAAAGTCTGCGTGCTTGTGGGGCAGGGCAGGCTTGCTGCATATGCGGCATGCCTGTTGAACAGGTGGAAAGGCATGATCTCATTTACAACGGCAAGACTCCGGCAATGAGCTTGTAGCATTTCTTGGGCTTGTGCTTTGGGGCACAATAATGCCGCTAGGGCCTCGTGAGGCTGAGGAGAAGAAGGCACTCGAACTTACGTGTCGGCTTAATGCCCTCAATAAACCGTTCATCTGTTAATCGCAGATCATACCATCTTTTGTTGCGTGTCCGGAAGCTGCCCATCCATTTTTCGTCCACTTGACGGAAGTCCACGCTACGAACGTGAATCAGCTGCAGTGATTTCCATCCCGCTCTCCCGTGACGCTTCAGTTTGAAAAAACGCTCCGCAATGGGCTCCGAGTCTGCCGTTCCCAAGAGTCTGGAATCGGACTCGCAGAAACGCCGGATATCGCTGGCTTTCCATCTGTCAGTGCGGTCCCATCCCTCTTTGCAGTACCTGTTCTCCGCCTGAAACGGCACGACGGCATCCCCGCGAACAAAGGGGATGTCGATGACGTCCAGCGGCTCAACCGGTTTGCCCTGCGCCACGGCCCAGTCATTAGGAATTACTTGTGATGTGGTCGCCGAGACCGGACGCACCAATCTGCCAGTCTTCAAATCAAGGCCAGCAATACAGCGAGCGTTCTCCTTTGGCGAGTTCGCAAGGCACAGAATCTCAGGCATGAGCTTTCCCCTTTTTGTTGAGCGCAGATTGGGTGCAACGAAGGCTTGACGGCCTTGGTGAGACGAAGATGTCTGTCCCGGGATCAACAGTGCCCGAGAGCCATGGAACTGAAGGTCTCTAGAGATGCTGAATGGTCAATTCAGGCCAGATCTGTTGGAGGTGTTCAGCAGCCAAGCGGCGATGGCAATGATCTGCAGTGGGTTCGGCACACAACAGGCAACTGCGATCCAGGACTTCCGGGCTTAGCTCCAGGTCCGCCCTGCGCTGTTCAATGGTGGCTCGGTAGCGGCGTTCGTACTCAGCCCAGGACAACTGCCCCTTCTTGTAGTCGTTGAGCAATTCCTTGGTCGGAGCAAAGGCTGCCAGGTGCAGATAGTCGGCATGAAGGATCGACTTGAGAAAGAAGGGCAGGTCTCGAGACTTTGTATAGCCGGCCAATTGTGAGCTGTTGTAAAGACGAACGTCGATGACGCGTTTAACTCCCGCCCCGGCCAGGAGAGAAAAGAACCGCTCCGCGGATTTGCCCGCGGCCCCGATCGTGAAAACGTGGATCGCTGTAGTTCTCATTTATTCCTAGCCCGATTGTTGCGCGGGCCTGCCCATTGTCAACGCAGTTGGCCACGGCGGCGGCTGGGAGAGGGGGGATTACTTCTTCCCGTTGTTCTTTGAGCCGGGGTGGGAGGGTTGGCCCATTACGGTCCCCTCGCCGCTTGGCCGGCGAGCGCCGAAGGGCGGCGGCTCAGCCCGTCGGCAGCGCTCCAGGATGCGGGCCTCGGACAGGATGCTCATCGCTTCGTCGAGGCTGTCGGTGATGTAGAACATCTTCATGTCCTGGGGGTCGATCTTGGCGAAGCGGTTGTGGAGCATCGCCTGGTCCATCCAGCTCAGCAGGCCGTTCCAGTACTCGCTGCCGAACAGGATGACCGGGAACTCGTCGGCCTTGCCGGTCTGGATGAGCGTCATGGAGTTGAAGAACTCGTGCAGTGTGCCGAAGCCGCCCGGGAAGCACACGAACGCGCACGCGTACTTGACGAACATCACCAGCCGCGCGAAGAAGTAGTGGAAATCCATCTGGACGTTTGCGTAAGGGTTAGCCCGCTGCTCGTGCGGCAGCGTGATGTTGAGCCCGACGGAAATCCCGTCCGCGTCGGCAGCCCCACGATTAGCTGCCTCCATGATTCCGGGCCCGCCCCCGGTGATCACGGCTACGCCTTGTTCGGCCAGCATTCTGCCCAGGGCGCGTGCGTCCTTGTAGTCCGGGTCGCTCGCGGGCGTCCTGGCCGAGCCGAAAATGCTCACGGCCGGGCCTAGCCGGTTCATCGCCTCGAAACCTTCCACGAACTCGCTCATGATGCGGAAGACCCGCCAGGGGTCCTCTTTCAGGAATTCGTGGGGATGGGGCTCGTCCGGTCGCAACTCTAAGGGTCCGTTTCGCTTCCTGGTCATGCTCTTACTTTACCAACCCCGGTCCGCTGGGGCAAATGGCGTCCCCAGCCGGTCCATCTTCCTATATCGTCACTGCTGCGGCTGGGCGACACGAAATTGCCCGCGCCCGCGGGAAATTGGCTGGTGGCAGGCAGGGCTTGGTTCGTCTATATTCTCAGGGCCCAGCCCACGGCGGTGCTTGGGCGTAGCAGTGCGGTGCAGAACCAGGAGAGCCCCATGTGTCGTTCGACGTTCCTAGCGCCACTTGCGTTATTGACAGCCATCGCCGGCGGCTGTGGGGGCCAGTACATACTCACGGTGCCGGACCAGCTCGCCCCACCCGGCGGCGAGGCGGTGGCGGTGGTCCGATTGCAGCGCAACGATTTCTTCGTGCTGTCGCTCGCCGTTGAGCGGGCAGCCATGCTGTTCAAGATCGATGGGGGCCCGCAGCGCGGGGCCTACACCGACAAGATCGGCTATGCCGGGGCGTCGGTCCCGGTTCCCGACGCGATCGGGAGGTACGATCTGCACGTTGCCCACCTGGACCGCGAAGGCGACGAGGTACGCGCCACAGCCCCGGTTTACGTGTGGGACGCCGACAAGCCCATCATCGCAGCCGACCTGGACAGCCTGCCGTTGGTGGGCCCGCCAGCCCAGGAGGCGCGGGCAGCCCTGACCAAGCTGGCCTACGGGGCCAACGTTCTGTACATGACCCGCAAGGGCGTCGACAAGCACGCCAGCCTGCACGAGTACCTGGCCGGGGCGGGTTACCCGGACGGGCCGGTGCTGCTGTGGCAGCGCGAGCGGTGGCACATCGTCCGCGAGGGAAGGTACAAGTTGCCGCGCGTGGTGGTCGAGTCGCGGCTGGTGGGGCAGCTGTCCCAGCTGCGCGTCATGTTCCCCAAACTCACTACCGGCGTGTGTGATTCCAAGCTTGCCGCCAAGGCGTTCCTGGACGCCGGGCTGCAATGCGTGGTCGTCGGGACGGCGAAGATCGATGGCCCCGACGCCGAGAGCCGCATCACGCGGTATCCGTCCTGGGCGGACGTCGCAGCTTCGGACGGGTAGCAGCCAAGCTGGCATTGCGTCGAACGCACGTCGTATCGCTCCCCGTCGGTATACATTCACGGCGTCAATGATTACAATTGCCGCCATGCCGAACCCGAGAACAATTGCGGTGTTCCTTCCTAACTGGGTGGGCGACGTGGTTATGGCTACGCCCGCACTCCGCGCCCTGCGGGAGTCGTTCCCAGCCGCCCAGATAGCCTATGTCGGGCGGGAGGTGGCCATTGCGACGCTGGCCGGGTTGCCCCGGGAAGATTTCGCCATTCGCGACAGCTCGCGCGAGCGGCCGAGGCTGAGGAACTTGCTGCACTTACGGCGCGAGCTTCGCCGGACGAAGTTCGAACTGGCCATACTGCTGCCCAACAGCTTCCGCTCGGCGATGCTGGCCAAGCTGGGCGGGGCAAAGCGGATCGCAGGCTACGATCGCGACGCTCGTGGCTGGCTGCTGAGCGACAAGCTCCAGGTGCCGCGGCGGCCCGACGGCAGCTTCAAGCCCGCGCCGATGATCGGCTATTACAACGCCCTGGCAGCAGCCGTGGGCGCAAGGCCTGACTCGAACGGCATGGAACTGGCGGTTACGGCAGATTGTGAATCGCGGGCCCAGGAGATGTTCTCGCAGGCCGGCATCGACACTGCCCGGCCGATTGTGATGCTAAACCCGGGCGCTTCGTTCGGGTTCAGCAAGATGTGGCTGCCGGAGCGTTTTGCTGCGGTGGCTGACGCGCTAATCCAACGTCGCGGTGCGCAGATTATCATCAACGCCGCCCCGGCTGAGAAGGCGATCGCCGCCGAAGTCGCAGCCGCCATGACGCACGCGCCGGCCATCAACTTTGCCGAGCACGATAACACGATCGGTCTGCTCAAGAGCCTCGTGCGGCGCTGCAGGTTGCTGATAACCAACGACACCGGCGTGCGGCACTTTGGGGCTGCCTTCGGCATCGGCGTGGTGACCGTGTTCGGCAGCACCGATCCGCTCTGGGCCGAGATCAACTACGAGCGGGAGCGGATCATCCGCGTCGAGGTGCCATGCAGCCCGTGCCAATCCAAGCGGTGCCGCCTTCGGCCTGGGCCGACGTTTCATCAGTGCATGACGGTGATCACGCCGGAGATGGTGCTCGCCGCGGCCGAGGCGCTGCTGGACGAATTGCCATTCCCGGAAGCGGCGGGGGGGTGCGATGTCGATTGATCCCGCGACAAGGATCCGCCTGCTCGAAGCGCTGCGCCGCGAGGGCCTCGACAGCGTCCAAGGAGCATTCGCCTATGACGGCGGGCAGGACTTCGACAAGTCGGGTCTGGGCCATCGCCGGCGGACGCGACTGGAGCTGTCCGACTCCCGGGGCGGCAGCTGGGTCGTATTCCTCAAGCGTTACCAGCGCGAGCCGTGGCGAACCAGGCTTGCGCGCTGCCTGGCGGGGCAGGGCATGCAGGCGGCTGCGGTGATTGAGGCGGCCAACATAGACGCAACTGCCAAGGCGGGTGTGCAGACGATGCACGCGCTGTCGGTTGGGCAGGACGCCGCCGGGCGGAGTTATGTTGTCGTAACGGCCGTGCCGGGCGAGGCGCTGGAACGCTGCGGCGAGCAGTTCATGAGCACACGCAGCGAGGCCGAGATCGACGCTCTCACGAAAGAACTCGCCCGATTGGTCCGAAAGCTGCACGCGTCGGGACTGGTCCATCGAGACTTCTACGCCTGTCACGTCTTTTGCCACGAGGACGCGGGTCGGCTGGAGCTATACCTGATCGACCTGGCGCGGATGTTTCGCCCGAGGTGGCGACGCTTCCGGTGGTGCGTCAAAGATCTGGCGCAGCTGAAGTTTTCCATGCCGGCGGCGTGGGTCGAGCGGTGCTGGGGAGACTTCCTGCGGGTCTACTTCAGCCAGCCTAGCAGCGGACAGGCCGGCAGGTACGAACGCGCAATAGACCGCAAGGTCGCCCGGATGCGAAGGCGACAGGCCAGGCACGCTCGCAACGCGACGGAACCGAACGCATGAAGATCGCTATCGTCATTGAACGGATGGACGTTTCACGCGGCGGCAGAGAAACCTCCACCGCGCAGATCGCAGCCGGCCTGGCCAGGCGAGGCCACCAGATCACCGTGATCTGTCAGAGGGCCTCGTGGCGCTGTGAAGGCGTGACTGTGCGCGAGCTGGGTCGGCGGGGGCTGACGCGGAGCGGACGAATGGCGAACTTCGTAGCCGACGCGCAGTGGGCGATCGCGGACCAGGGCTTCGAGATTGTCCACGCCATGTTGCCGTTGCCCGGTGCGAACGTCTACCAGTTGCGGGGCGGGACGGTGCCGGCCCAGACAGCTGCCGGCATTCGCCGGCGAGGGCTGTTGGGCAAACTGGCGGCCAGGGCGTTGGCACCGCTCAATTCACATCGCAGGCGCCTGGCCGACCTGGAGCGCGGCGTCGTGAACGATCCAAACGTCCTGTGCTTGCCGGTGAGTGAAATGGTGGCCGACGAACTTGCCCACTACTATAGCCGGACCGAAAACGTTCGCGTGATATACAACGCCGCGGGTGTGCCGGACGTGAGCTTGGAACAGCGGGCCGACTGGCGGCAGGAGCGTCGCTTCCGCATGGGTCTGGGGCAGAGCGACGTGGTGTTCTTGACCATTGCGACGAACTTCGAGCTAAAGGGCGTAGCCGAGCTGATCAAGGCGTTCTCGCGGTGGTACGCCCGGGTCCGCGGGCGAATCAGCGCCCGGCTGGTCGTGGTGGGCCGCGAGCGGGTCGAGGGCTATCAACGCCACGCGGGCATGCGGGAAGTCGGCTCGGAGGTCCTGTTCGTGCCGCCGACGGACGAGATCTTTCGCTGGTACGCCGCAGCCGACGCATGTGTGTTGCTCAGTTGGTACGATCCGTGCAGCCGGGTCGTGCTGGAGGCCACGCGCTGGGGCATACCGTCGATTACCACCCGACATAACGGGGCCGCCGAGGTCCTGGCCGAAGGGGCGGGCGTCGTGGTGGAGTCTCCGCGCGACAGCAGCGCCATCATCGCGGCGATGGACGAGCTGGCCGATCCGCAGCGACGGTCGGATCGCAGCGCCGCATGCCTGCGGGTGGCGGATCAGTTGGGCATGGATCGCCATGTGGACCAGTTGCTCTCGGCATATCGCGAGTTCTTGGGTCGCAAATGAAACGCGGAATGGATGGAAAATGAACGATAACCCCTGGCTGTTGTTCGTGGCGTTTCCCGTGGCGGCTTACGTGATCGGCTCGACGCCGTTCGGTGCGATCATCGCGCGGGCCAAGGGGGTGGACCTTCGCAAGGCCGGCAGCGGCAACGTGGGCGCTACCAACGTGGGTCGCGTGCTGGGCCGCAAGTGGGGCTACCTGTGCTTCGTGCTGGACGTCCTCAAGGGCTTGGTGCCGATCCTGCTGGCTGGGGCGCTGCTGCGACGCTGCGAGGACTTTCCGACGCAACTCCACCAGGCAGCCTGGCTGGCGGTTGGGATGGGTGCGATAGCGGGGCACGTGCTGAGCTTCTACCTGCGATTCCGCGGCGGCAAGGGCGTAGCTACCTCACTCGGCGTGATACTGGGCATTTACCCGTACTTCACCTGGGCTGCCCTGGCGGTGCTGGGGCTGTGGGTCGTCGTGACGCTGATCAGCCGATACGTCTCGCTGGGCAGTATCGTAGCGGCTGTGGCGTTCGTGCCCTTGTTCACAGCGTTCAACTGGCCGCAGGTCCGCGACCTCTGGCCGATGGGGGCCTTTGCCGCGGTTATGGTCGCGCTGATCGTATATCGTCACCGCGGGAATATCCAAAGGCTGCTGGCGGGCAAGGAAAACAAGATCGGCGCCAAGGCAAAGACGTCGTAGAACCGTCGTTATTCGCTGCGGGATGCCGCCAGAAGTGCAGCCGTTGCCTGGCTCCTGCGGCGTATCCGCCGCAGCAGCAGCGCCAGATGCGGGTCTTCCGTTGTGGCGCTGGCCAGCACGTCTGAGAGTTGGCTGCGGCGGCCCATCTGCTCGTACATCACAGCCAGATAGAACTGCCCCAGCGCTCCGCTGCCTTCTTCGATCGATCGCGCCGCCCGTTCCATAGCCGCGCCGGCATCGCCTTGGACCCAATCGCAAATCGCCAGCCGCAGGCTCAGGTCGCCATGCCGCTGGGGGGGCAGATGGGCTATTGCGTAGGCGCTTCGTGCGTCGCGCGGCAGGCCCTTGGCCAGCAGTAAGTCGCCCAGCTTCAACAGCACGTCGGGCGTGGGCACCGCGCCGCGAAGCTCGGAGATGGCACGATCGATCAGCCCGTATCGTCGGCTGGCGAAAAGCGTAGCCCTTCCGAGGCTGTCAAGCCCGTCCAGGCTGACGCCGCTCAGCTCGGCTTGGACCTTCGCCAGTTGGACTGAGAACGCTTCGCGCAGCTGGGAATATTCGCGCGGCGGGTTGACGCGGTGGGCAGCTCCCAGGCGAGAGCCCATTTGCTCGAGTTCGCTCAGAGCCGCGTCGAGCTGCCCAGCTCGCAGCATGACTGTCAGCATCTGCATTGTCAGCCGACGCACTGCTGCGATAGCCAGGTCTTCCATCTCGGGCTGACGGTAAAGGTACAGGCATCTGGCCACGTTGATCTCTACCGGCACGGAGGCAGAGGTAACTACCCGGTGCTGGTGCGCCCACTGCTGGTAGGCCCGGGCGAGCGAGCCGGTCAGGAGGTAGGCGGGTTTGAGACCGGCACTTCGGGCCTCGCTGAGATACCGCATTGCCAGCAGCACGCACTGGTCCCGCTGGGGATCCTCGTCGGGCCAGGACTCAGCCGGATCGGCCCATCCCAATGCAAGGAACATCAAGCCGATCTGGTAGTCCAGCGGCCAAGGATTGCGGCTATACCACCGTTGCGGCTTGCTGATACGGGTCGACCCGGCGCGCCCAGCTGGCGTGTTCCAGAACTGCGAGAAGTTCGGCGTCTGCGGCAACTCGTCGGCTTGGGCCGGGCCGGGGTAGTCGTTCCGTGCGAAGACCGCGCCAGCCTGGTCGATGAAGATAAGCGCGAACCGCGGACTGGCCATCATGGCTGCCAGAGCCTCGGCGCTGTCGTGGCGTACGACGATGAAACGGACCGTCTCGGGGATGTCGCTTCGCCCAGCGCGTCGGACGCTCTGCAAGTCGCGTCGGATGCGGCTCTGGCGTTTGAAACGCTCCAGCGAGTGGGCCTCGAGTCGTCCGTCCATATACACCAGCCGTCGCGGCTGCGATCGGCCCTGCGAGGCGTAGTAGATGAAGACGCCGCTGTCGCCGAAGTTCTCGCAGAGGATGTTGGCATTGGCATCGAGACCGGGCAGGAACTTCGCCGCGGCGACCTGGTAGTTGGGCCGTTGCAGCCCCGCTGCGAAGACCTGCTTGGTTTTCATGCGACGGCGTATTTCGCCGGTGACGAAGCCGGCCGACACTGTCGCGACAGCCAGTAGTGCCACGCCCATCAGCACCGGCCCGACGGCGCGGGCCAAGCGAGCAGTGCGCTGGCCGATGCGTCGCAGGACACTGCCGCCGTGCACCGCCATCACGAATCCGCAGAGCGGCCCGATGAGCCCAACGTTGCGCCTGGCCAGCGTGGCCAGCGCGACGAACGCAAGCATCCAGATAACGTGCCCCATCGGCGTGCGGCCGGCGTTGAGAATCATCGTCAGCACAGCCAGGGCTACCAGCGCGCCGGTAGCCCGGAAGGCTGAGAGCATCTGCCACGTCGGGCGGAATTCCGATACCCCATAGGTGTAGAACTCGGCCTGTCCGGATATTCGCTGCCATAACAGCAATGGCTGGGCGAAGGCCTCGATGGGCCAGGGCGTCAGCAGGCACGCGACGGATGCTGCCAACCCAGCTGCCAGCGCGTCGGTGGTCAGGAGATTACCCGCAAGCTCGCGCCGGCCCAAGAGCCGGTCCAGCCATGCTCCAGCCATTGCACCCCACAGCACGAAGAGCCCCAGCACGTACAGACCGTGCATGTTAACCCAAACCAGCATAATCGGCGTCATCCACCATAGCCGCCGCGCCGGCCCGCCACGGCGGACGTTGTCGGTCAATACGAGCGCAATGGCCAGGAACACCAGCGTGAACGCTTCGGGCCGGACGCGGATGCGTCCGAGAGAAATCAGCAGCGCCGCCAGGCCGGACGCGATCAGCCAAGCCGGGGGGACGATCTTTCGCAGGCCTATCCCCAGCGTCAGCACCATCGCAGCGGCCAGGGCGGACTTCATCACCGTCAGCCCCGCGAACCCGGCTGCGCAGTGCACCCCGGCTACGACGAGTTGGAAGAGCCAGTGGACGTTGACCCACCGAGCTGAGCCGTCGACGCTGAACGGATCGGATGCCAGGACGCGCCCCTGGCGAACCATCCACTCGCCGCAGGCCAGGTGCCAGAAGATGTCGAAGTTCCACACCAGCGTGAAGCCCGCCACCGCCCCGGCGATCGTCAGGGCTGCCACAGCGACGATCTGCAAACGCCGTTGCCCATCGGCCTGTCTGCCGGGTGTGGCGTCGGGCTTGGGCGCTGCGCCAGGCAGGTTTGTGTGGATGGTCATGGACGAGAATCTACTCGTCGCAAGTCGACTCGGCAAGTGAGTCCTTGGCGGGCGCTAGCCAGCGCCCAGACGGCGGCGGATGAGTCGCCCGCGCTCCTGGGCCCGTTGCTGCCCGGAAAGCTCGCGGGAGAGGATTCTCTGAAGGTGTGCCGGCTGGGTCACGAGGAACAGTTCGTTGACTGTCGCGAGGTCAACGTCGGTCACCAAGCCGAGCACCACGCCCAATCGCAGCAGGCTTAGCATGAAAAGGGCCTCCTCAGTGCCGATGAGCCTGGCTGAGCGGAGGATCCCAGCCGCGCGAAAGACCTTGTCTTCCAGTGCGGGGCGTTGATCTCGCAGCAGGGCCTGGCGCGCGGTCTGCTCGTAGCGGATGATCTCGGGCACAACCCGCTCCGAGAATTCCTCGACGATTTGCTGCTCGCTCTTGCCGAGGGTCGTCTGGTTCGACAGTTGGAAGAAGTCGCCGCTGGCTTCGGTGCCCTCGCCGTATAGCCCGCGCACCGCCAAGCGCATGTCCCGTGCCGCCTGGAGGGCCTTCTTGATTGCGCCGGAGAGCTTCAACGCAGGCAGGTGCAGCATGACGCTCACGCGGAGGCCCGTGCCCACGTTCGTCGGGCAGGCGGTCAGGTAGCCGTAGCGGCTGTGGAAGGCGAAATCCAGCCTGTCCTCCAGTTTGTCATCCACCGCGTTGATCCGCTCGATTGCCTCGCCAAGCGCCAGGCCGCTGCGGATCACCTGGATGCGGAGGTGGTCCTCCTCGTTGATCATGATCGCCAGGTCCTCGTCCCCGCTGATGGCGACGCCACGCGGATGCTTTGCGGCGGCGTGCTGGCGGGAGATAAGGTGTCGTTCGACTAAAAGCTGGCGGTCCAGCGATCCGGCGGCGGCAACGTCCACGTAGAACGCACTTTTGTCGATCCTGGCCTCGAGGACTTCTTTCCGCAGCCTTGCTTCGAGCTCCCTCTGCTGGTCGATCGAGCAGCGCGACAGGAACGGAAGCCCCGCCAGGTTGCGGGCCAACCGCACGCGGGATGAAATCACCACGTCGTTCCTAGCCCCGGCACCACGGAGCCACTGGCCCGTGTGTCGCGTCAGATCGGCAAGGGTCATGTTTTCTCCAACTCCTTGATCTGGTCCCGCAAAGCCGCCGCCCGCTCGTACTCCTCGGCGGCGATTGCCGTGCGCAACTGTGACCGCAGACGAAGGATCGAGTTCTGCTTCTTCTGATCGCTGCCGGCGCGGTGCGGAACCTTGCCGATGTGTTGCGTGGCGCTGCCGTGCTCCGAATTGAGAATCGGCTGGAGATTCTTGCTGAACACGTCGTAATCGTGCGGGCAACCGAGCAGCTTCTTGTCGACGAATTCGCTGAAGCTGATCCCGCAGACGTCACAAGTTGGCTGCAGCTCGCCCGTCTCGTCGCTGTTCTGGAGGATGAAGTCTTCCAGGAGCTTGCTGATGGGCCCCTCGGCCTTAATGGCTACGCCCTCGGCGACGGCGCAGTCCTCGCAGAGGTGCCTTTCCACCTTGTGACCGTCGGTAATCTCGGTCAGGTAAATTGTCGCGGGCTTGCCGCACCTGTCGCATGGATGATCCATTTTCGCACCATTGCCCATCGTAAGTGGGGCTCGTCGAGGCGTCAAGCTTGCAGCTCAGCGGCGTCTGCCGGTGGACCGTTCGAGCAGCTTGAAGCCCAGCGTGCTCTGCGAGATGATGAGCTTGTTACCCATCAGGCGAATCGAACCCTTCCCGACAGGCTGCCACATCTCTTCGCCGATGCTGTCCTTGATGGCAGCGACAAGGTTTTCGCGGAGGCGCTTGCGCCTCTCGGCGACGCTTTCGGCTTCCTCTTTATCGTCTTCGTCCTCGTCCTCAAACAGACGGCCCAGCCCCGTATACCCGCCGTCGTCGGCGTCGGTGCGATCCTCGCTGGCCGTCAGGTCTAGACGCGGCCCGACGAAGTCCGGCACAACGACCAGCAGATCGGACACTTCGTATACGCGCGTGCGCAAATTCTGGTTCAACGCGGTGCCGGTGGCTATGTTGACCACGCCGGATTCGACGACCCAATAGACACGGTCGAGCTTGCTGCGATGGGCACTGAGTTGGTCGGTAACCAGGTCCAACGCCCGCGCAGCCGACAGGCCGGACGCCTTGATCGTGATGGGCGTCTTGCGGTTGATGTCGGCCAGTTCCAGCGACCGCCAGTTGACGTGGAAGTTTGCACCAGTCGCGGCTCGGAAGTATTCGATGACGTCGGATAGCGGAACATTCTCCAGTTGCAGCTGCATCCCCGCTGGCTGCTTGGCTGGCCGGGACGTTGCGAGGGCACGCTGTGCAAGGCTGTGGCGGCGAAGCACGCTCATCTGCGTAGTGACGCGCACAACCCCTCCGTCGATGTACCACGCCAACGGCTTGTTCCTGACTGAGACCTGCGCAAGCGTAAGGTCCAGCAACTGCTCAATGGTGGCTGACGAGGCCTGCAGCACCACCTTGGTTTCGCGCTTCACGCCGGTGGCGGCCAGGGCGTCCCAGTCCGTCACGATGCGCAGGCCCGAGAGCTTCGCGTAGCGCTCCATCGCTTGCGCCAAGGGCGCACTGATGGAGAACTTGGAGACTTTCGTAGCCAGGGCTCCGGCCGGGGCCGAAGGCGTAATCCGCAGTGTCTTGGCCACAGCTGGGAGCGTCGCGACGGACGCCAGCAACAATGCATGCAAGAGCTTTCGGATCATAACCTAGCCCCCACTCGGGCAGGTAGATCGCAGATGGGAGCGCCTCGCACGGCGATGGGTCGCGCCAAGGCCTTCGCAGCTGCAATGCCGCCCCGCCTTCCGCTTGCATTATAACGCGCAATGGCAGCCTTGGCCAAAAGGGAACAGCCGCGGTCAGATAACTCGCCGCAGGTATCCGCGCGCGGCTGCGAACCATCCGCTTCCCCAGCAGGCTTGGCCGTGTAGCAACAGCGTTGCCAGGGACACAGGTGTCAGGTCGGCGAAGTTTCGCTCGATGAAGGTGACCGTCGCGGCGGGGTGGTTCCGTATGCAGACAAGCTCGGTGTGTTCGAGGGCGTCCGGCGCCTGGGGGGCCGAGCGTCGGACCGTTTCGACGTCGCGATCAACCGTCAATTCGAAGATCAGCTCCGGCTGGACGATTCGCTTGTCGCGGACCAGTCCCATGCACGCCGGGTCGCCGAAGGCCTCGCGAGGCAGGCCGGTTTCCTCGATCAACTCGTCGAGGATCGTTTCGAATGGGTCGGCTGCGCGGCCGGCCGGTCGCGGCTCGACCATGCCGCCGAGGGGATGGATCTTGCCGGCATGGTGGGCTACCCGCTCGCTGCGACGCCCGAGAAGGATGTATTCGTCCTGGGCGATCAGTGCCGCCGAGACGCCCAGTGGATTGGCCAGCACCTCCGGACCATGCTGGTAACGCAGGTGGGCGTTGGTCAGATTAGTGCCCAGGAACTCCCTGTAGCTGACGGCCCCGAGCGTGAGCGAGAGCCGTTGCTTGTCGGCTTCGAGCGCGACCAGACGGCAGAGGTTACCGTCATAGAGGCAGCGGTCGGCCTGGCTGGCCTGGCGGGTCTGGGTTTGCCATGTCTGCTCGATAACAGCTTCCACGTCCGCATTGGTAGGGCGAGGATCGTCAAGCCAGTGTGTTTGCACAGCGGCTGGGCCGTAGTTGCCGATTACGTCCAGAAAGAACGGCCCGCAGTCGCGGGGACCGTCGCCGGCGGCCG
>Ga0180433_10005906_pt1 | contig 16318 bp, 28 predicted proteins | sample SS_ome_8_FD_132980 | JGI IMG/M metagenome (GOLD analysis project Ga0180433, IMG submission 132980) | Hypersaline lake sediment archaeal communities from the Salton Sea, California, USA - SS_1_D_1 metaG | ecosystem: Environmental > Aquatic > Non-marine Saline and Alkaline > Hypersaline >... | reverse complement strand
TTACGATAGGATTACTATCGTTTTGATGAGCTAAGTGTCTTTTAGTCGAAATGCTTAGCTCATTTCTTTTTATAAAAGTTTTTTTGACTATAGCTCGTTTAATAAATTATTTGATACGAAAAATAAATTTATTTTACGAGTTGTAGTCTTTCTTTTTGAGGCTTAGATAGATAAAAAAAAGGCCTCCGAAGAGGCCCACATCGATCAAATGGAAAAATCAATCAATAATTGATATAGTTGAATAAATTGTAGAATTATTTCGATAATCTTCAAGATCTTTTTCGGTAATACACCATGTTTTTTGAACAGCTTTCCAGTTAACAGAACCTTTTCGTTCGATCCAGTTGATCTGAACTTGAGCAGATGGAAAATAAGACTTATGCGTATAATCGCGTTTTAAGACCTCTTCTAAAGCTTTTCTATTTTCAGAGGCTTCTAACTCCTTTTCTTTCCAATAACGCCATTGTGAGGCGGTATCGTTTGATTTAGGGTTATTGATATATTCCGCTTCATTTTCATTACGAGAAGGAGCTTCTTTGTTTTTAACCAAATACCAAAAGGCTTTGGCTTTATTGACCAACATTTCTTGATATTTAACGTCGGGATAAACGTCGATCATTTCGAATTCTGTATCATTCAAATAGACAAAGAAAATACATTTCTCAGACCCGGTAACCCAAAGTTGCCATTGCATTTGATCGAAATAGTAAGGAGGTATTTCTTTCAAACAAGCAAAATCCAACAACTTACGGTTCAACGGACATTTGATTTCAACGATTGTTTTAAGATCAAGTGTGATCCCATCTAAAGAAGCCATTGCAACATCCCACTTCTTAGATAATGCAATATTTGGAACGACTGGAATTTCAGTTTCGATCATAAATTTTTCACGGGCTCGAGGTTCAGTCATTTTACCGTGTTCCATTGCCTTATTAGGTTTATCGGGTTCTTTTTGACTTGTCTCTTCAAGCCAAAGAACATAAGGACTTTTCCATGGATTAGTTTCGTTAATAACGGCAATATCGCTACTACCGATATGGCTTAACCGTAATTTAAGCCACTCCAAAGAATCTTGTTCAAAATTTGTGTTATTCATATTTATTAACCTTTTTAATTTTTTCTTCTAAAGCGACGTTGATTGATCCATATTTAAATTTTGGAATGAATTGAATTGCATCCACTTGACACCATTTTAAAAGGTTTTCTTTTTCAATTGGAGCCAACGAGTTTAATTTCTTTTCCAATTCTTTGATTTGAGCAACGGAAATATATTCCAGTTTTTTATTTTGACGATCTTCTAGCATAGCTTGTTCCCCATCATCATCTTCTTCAGCAGCAGCAACTCCAACCATCGAAGCCCAATTGTAACGTCTTAAATAAGAGATATAGCTACCAATTGATTGAATATCCGCTTTTGGTGGATTGATTGGCATTTTAGATTCGATCCATTGTCCACTGGAGTGACATAAACGGGTGAATAGATACATAAGACCGTTTCCGTTGGTTAGAACACGCTGAATAATCGCAAGTCCATTTTTAGCAAGATAAGGTCGACTCGCTTTAACAATTTGAGAAAAGTCAGCATACTTTGACTTAAAAAACGGATTAGAGCTATCAGTTTTAGCGATTTCTATTTCAGCTTGAGCCTTAGATAAAGCCGTAAATAAAAGATCTAATTGCTCAGATTCACTTTTGAATTGTTTTTTATTTAGTTCATTCAATTGAGTTTGGATATCTTTCAATATCTCTTTTATAATTTCATGATTTTCCATTTGATTTACTCCTTAAATTTGACATTGATCTTGAATAAGAGGACGATTTGAATAAGGAGCTATGCCAAATTCTTTTATCTTCTGATCTTGATTTATTTTTGTTTCATGATAAATACAACAGCTACTCATAGCCATTGATAAAAAAATTAATATATATTTCATTTTTACCTTTTGGTTTATTTTGAAATTTGATAATATATTATCAATAATGAAAAAACGAAGCAAGCAAAAAGATAAGAAATTTACAAATATGCTAAAAAAGTATCTAGAAGAAAACGGTATAGTAAAGAAATTCTTTGCGAGAAAGCTTGGTATTTCCCGTGTAACGCTCAATGTATATCTTCGGGATACAAAACGTATCCCTCATCCGACAAAGTTAGCAATTGAATATATAACCGAAGGCAAAGTTAAGGTAAGCGATTTATGAAGATAGAAATCCCAGGAAAGCCGATACCGCTAGCAAGACCACGAGCAACAACACGGGGATTTTATGATCCACAATACATGGCCAAAAAAAATTTTGCCTCATTTGTAAAGGAAAAAATTGATTTGACAGGAATGAAAACATGCAATTAAAGCATAAATACCACGCTAAGACTACAGAATTTGATGGAATAAAATTTAGTTCTAAATTAGAGGCTAGATGGTATTCAATCATTAAAGATATGCAAGAATTAAAAGAGATTTTGTTTTTTTTACGACAAGTCCCCTTTCATCTGCCAGGTGGAGTAATTTATAGAGCTGATTTTATGTTATTTTTTACCGATGGACATATCGAAATTTGGGAATGTAAAGGATTTGATACTCCCGAGTGGAAGATAAAGAAAAAAATCGTGGAGGATATTTATCCAATAGAAATAAAGGTAGTTAAGTAATGCATAGAATACATGCTGGTCAAAAGTTCGGCAAATGGACTGCTTTACATACAGTTCGACGGCTTATTCCATGTGGAAGAACTGTTACAAAATGGAAAGTTCGTTGTGATTGCGGTAACTATAATGAAGTATCAGGTAATGATTTAAATAAAGGAAAATCTCTTCAATGTAGGGCTTGTTATGGAAATGTTCCTAAGAATTTAGAAGGAAAAAGATTTGGAAAATGGATTGTTTTAAGACAAGGAGAAACAAAAAACGGGAAAACGCATTGGATTTGTAAATGTGATTGTGAAAACGAGGAAAATGTTTGTGCTTCTTCATTATTGAGAGGACTTAGCACAAAATGTTTACAGTGTTGCTTTAAGCAAAGGGAAAAACATGGATACACAAAAAAGGATTCTAAGCATCCTCTATATTCAATTTGGTAGAGTCATTTATTCATAAAATAGAAAACATGGAAAAGACGCTCTTAATGATTCATACAAATGTTAGATCAAATCAATTTTTAAAAGCATATAGAGAAGAAAATGATAATATTAAAAATTAAAATAAAGTCCGCATCTGGTGCAAAATATGAGGATTGCGAACACTTAGATGATTATTTCAACTTATCAAGAGAAAACACCGAATTTGACAAGATGATTCAAAAGCATATGGACTTATCACACTTTAAAGAGTTCGATTCGGTAAAGGTGATCGCTAACTTTGGTGATATTTAGCTTTATTAAAAAAAAATATTGATATACAACAAGATCAAAACATAGAGATTAAAAAATGGCAGCTCCTAAAGGGAATAGATATTCATATAATAATATAAAAGATACACTATCAAAAGATAAATTGGACCAAATAAAAAACTTAAGATTAAAAAAACAAATGTCTATGCCACAAATAGCGAAAGAAATGAATATGTCTAATTGCACTGTTTTTAGAATTATAAAACAATATTTAGGATTAGGAACACATAGGAGATGGTTAGAAAATGGCCGCAGCTAAAGGAAATAAATACTCTCAAAAATGGACTCCTGAATTAATTGAAGAGTTGTGTAAAGAAATAATAGAATTCGCGTTAGAAGATAGAACTGTGCATTTTGTTGAGTTTGCCTATCGAAAGAAAAAAACTCACGGTTGGCTAAATAGAATGGAAGAAGATTATCCAGAATTCAAAGAAGCGTATGCTACTGCTAAAGAGATGTTAGCCGCTAAGTTGGTCGCCGCTAGCATCTATGGACACCCGACAAATGATAAATTTAATGGTACTCACGCTATGTCGTGGAAGAATGTTTACAGCAAAGTTCAGCAGGATTACGACAAGAAAAAAGAAGACATGAAAAAGAAAGAGCTTTCCGAGGAAGAAGCTAACATTATCGTTAAAGCGGTAAATTACGCAAAAAAAGAAAGCTAAAAACTCCCTCAGATAAGCGTTTCAGCGGGAATGTATGGAATTAGAAATACCCTGTAATTTCACTCCAAGGCACTATCAATTACCGTTTATGCAAGCAATGGATGAAGGGTATAAATATGCCTGTCTTCTTTGGCCAAGACGCCACGGCAAGGATAAAACGGCTTTCTGCTATCTCATAAAGCGAATGATAGAAGAAGTCGGAAACTATGGTTATGTATTTCCTACTGGATCATTAGCAAGGGAAGCAGCTTGGCAAAACATTGACAAAACAGGCTTTCGTTTGTTAGATCATATACCAAAAGAGCTTATCAAAAGAAAAGTTGATAACATGATGTTCATAGAACTAAAAAACGGCTCAACGCTCAAGTTCTTTGGCTCTGATAAGCAAATATCAGTCGGTACTGCATACAAAGGGCTTATTTTCTCAGAGTTTGCCCTACAAAATCCCAATGCATACCTATATCTAAGGCCTGTTGTCTTAGAAAACGACGGCTTTATCATCATTGCAACGACGCCAAGAGGCAAGAACCATTTCTATGACCTATGGCAAATGGCACAAACGAATCCCCTATGGTACACGCAAAAGGTAACGTGGAAAGACGGCGGTGTTTTCACCGAAAAAGACATTCAGCAAGAAAGAGATGCCGGAATGTCTGAGGAAATGATCCGCTCAGAGTATGAAGTCGACTTTACGGGGCTTGTTGGTGCTTACTATATCAAATATATAGATCAAATTCGATTCGATGGAAGAATTGGTTTTGTGCCTTTTGACTCTACGGCTAGAGTTAGTACTGCGTGGGATCTAGGCATATCCGACGATACTTCAATAATATTTTTCCAAGTTATAGGCAATGAAATACATATCATAGAGACTTATTCAAATCATGGCGAATCTCTTGAACACTACGCACAAGTGATACATTCCAAGCCATATATTTATGAAACTCACTATGCCCCGCACGATATAGAGAACAGGGAATTGGGCACAGGTCTTTCTAGAAAATCAATAGCCTCTAACTTAGGAATACAATTTACAACACTTCCGACGTTAAAAATGAGATTACAGGATGGAATAGAAATTGCCAGAGGTCTTTTCCCTCGCTTATGGATGGATGAAAATAAATGCAGATATCTAATTAAGGCACTTGAAAACTATAGAAGAGAGTTTGACGAAAAACATAATGTTTACTTAGAGCGTCCTGTGCACGATCAATATTCCCATCTTGCCGATTCTTTTCGGTATATGGCTATTGCAGTTAAAAATCTTAGAACGTCAGGCATGACAAAAGAGAGGCTTGACGAATTAAGGCGAAAAGCTCAAGCTGGATTACTTTAAATGAAAGTTTCTGATGACAACAAAACCATAAAACTTAATCATAATAATATAAAAAAGATCACTAGATATTCAGTAGGATTCTGGAAATGGAAACGTTTTAAAATAAAAATATTTGAATGGGAATATGTATATTTGCGTTATGGAACTATTACTACTGTTTTAACATTTGAGGATGAAGAAAATCGAGACCGTTGCTATTTTACTATTTTACAATATTTATTTAATGAGTTTTTATGAAGTGGATAAGTGTTAAAGACAAATGGCCACCTTCAAATACATATGTTATAGTTTGCTTGAAGGACAAAAACAATGATTGGAAAACCATTATAACATATGAAAAGTTTATAGGTAATATTGATACAGAGCATATTTATTGGATATCATTGCCAAAAACGCCTGATGAATTAAAAGAAAGAAATAGAGAAAGAAATAGAGAATATTACAAAAAAAATACTGAAAGGGAAAGGCTTAGAAGACAAAAAAACTATTATCGAAATATTGAGAAATCTAAAGCTCTTAACAGAAAATATTATTTAAACAGGAAGAAAAAACAATCTTCTTAATTGCCAATTAAAATATTTATTACTATCTTAAGCCATATACAACAAGGGGTTTGTTATGGCAAGTTCAACCTATGGCTTGAGAGGGTTTGAAGAATTTTACACAGATGACGACAAAGATATTAAATCACAAATGCGTCAGATATATAATGACACATCGGCAATAACTCAAGAAAGGTGGGTTCAACAATCCATTGATGAACGATTTTATGCTGGGGATCAAAGCCTTTGGTCTGAATATTACAATCAAATACCGGTTCAAAGAAGAAAGCAATTCAGCTTCAACAAGATAAAAAGAATCGTGAACATGATTTCTGGTTATCAACGTCGCAATCGAAAAACATTAAACGTTCAACCCGTTGAAGGATCAGACCAGCAAACAGCAGATCAATTCTCTAAGCTCCTTATGTGGGTTAACAACCAACAAAACATAATGAATATTGTTTCAGAAGCTTTTTTAGGCTCCTGTATTAGTGGAATGAATTTACTTTCTGTTTGGATGGACTATCGAGAAGACCCATTTTCTGGAGATCTTCGCGTTGATAACATGAGCTATAACGGCTATCTTATTGATCCCTATTTCAAAAAAACAGATCTATCCGATTGCAATTATATTTGGACAAGAAAGTTTCTTTCTAAAAAACAAATAAGCTCTCTCATGCCGGAACGTGAAAAAGAAATCATGCAAATGAGTCGTTCTGCGAATAAAGACAGCTATTTTAACTTTTTGCCTCAGAACTTTAATCTTTCAAATCTAGATTTATTACCTTATGACGAATATTGGTATCTCGATTATAGAGACGCAATGATCATTGTAGACCCTATTAATGAAGAGTCTATGGAATGGACAGGACCTGAAGAAAATCTAAAAATGTTTTTAATGCGATATCCACAACTTAAAAGCCAAAAGATACAAAAGCAAACGTGTAAGCTTGCTATTAGTGTTAATAATCGTGTGATGTATAACGGTGCAAATCCATATAAAATTGATAAATATCCATTTGTTCCGATTATGGCGTATTATCAACCAGAACTTCCATATTACGAATGGAGAATGCAAGGAGTGGTGAGATCTCTTCGTGATGCTCAATTTATTCTCAATAGACGCCAGCAAATACTTTTAGATGTATTGGAAAGTCAAGTTAATTCCGGCTTAAAAGTCATGGAAGATTCACTCGTCAACGATGAAGATGCTTTCAAATCCGGTCAAGGACAAGCTCTCTTTATTAAGAAAGACGCGCCTCTTGGTTTACAATCTGTTGAAAAGATTCCTTCTGCAGATGTTTCACCATCATTCTTTAATGTGATCCAGCAAATGAATACCGACATAATGGAAATTTCCGGAGTGAATGAAGAGCTTCTTGGAGCTGCTGACGATGATAAAGCCGGTATTCTTTCCATGTTAAGGCAAGGAGCAGGTTTAACAACGTTACAGATTCTATTTGATCACTTGGACGAGGGTATGAAATGCCTTGGATCTCTAGAACTCGATATGATGCAAGCTAATTTTACACCGGCTAAAGTTTCAAGAATCATCGAGGAGCAACCAACGCAACAATTCTATAATAAATCCTTCGGTAAATTTGATTGTGTTGTCGTCGAAGGCACTGATAGCCCTACACAACGAATGCAAGCCTTTCAGCAAGCACTTTATCTACGTGAGGCCGGAATACCGATTCCGGCAGAATTTCTGCTTGAAATGTCTACGCTTCAGAACAAAACAAAAGTTATCGAGCAAATCGTTCAACAAGAACAACAACAAGCTCAACAAGCTCAATTACAAGCTCAATTACAAATGCAAGAGTTGCAAGCCAGAGCAAATCTTGCAGAAAGCAGGGCTTTTGCTGATCAAGGATTGGGAGCTGAGAGATTTACAAGAATACCAGAAAACAGAGCACTTGCAGTTGAGCGCTTAGCGGAAGCTCAAAAAGATAAAGATTTAGGAGCTTTACATAAAGTTGAAGCTGCAAAAACTCTTACAGAAATGGATTTAAATAATTTACAAAAGGCGTTAGAGATCATAGAAAGATTAAAGGAAACATCCAGCATTGACGAAAGAAGGGAAGAAGCGCAGGAGCTAATAGAAAAAGCAAAACCTCCACGAACGCCGATACAACAAATGGAGGGAGCGTAATGCCTTTTAAGAGTTTAAGTCAAATTTAAAACATTTAGAAATAGATAGGAAAATATGAGACTTTTATATCAGTTAGAATCTGAAGATTATAAAAAAATACTTGAATATTTAGACATGATGGAAGATGGAAAAGAAGTGAAAAGCTTGCAAGCATTGGCAAGGCTTGTAAAAATTATGTTAACAAGAGAAGACGAGGATGAAGAGTGAAAATTATATATGAGTTCGAACCTGATCATGAAAATAACAACGATCAATATGAATTAAAATTAGTTCAAAATGCATCTAATATGGCATCTGCATTATCGAGTCTAGATGATTTAAGAAGGGCATTATATAAAGGCTATAAATATTATCCTTCTAAAGAGGAAATAACTGAAGAGGAAATGGAAAATAGGTACTCAAGAATTGAGGTGGATTCATTAATAGAGGATTTAGGAGAAATTTTAATAGATTCAAAATATTATGATTTCCTATAGGAGGAAAATAAGATGGCAAAGAAAAATTGGATTGCTGGAGCAATTCGTAAAAAAGGCGCTCTTAGAAAAACAATGGGTGTTAAAAAAGGACAAGACATACCCATCTCAAAGCTTAAAAAGGCTGCAGGTGGGAAAGGAGTATCTAAGAAAACAGAAAAAAGAGCAACGCTTGCATTGACATTACGAAAACTTAGAAAGAAAAAATAAAACTTTGAAGGAATCTACAGTGTGTCGGGATAGATCACTTAGTAGGGGGAATGCTAGCACCCTCGTCCTTCTTACCCGCGGTAGACCGCGGACATTATAAACGTTGTAACAACATAACCCGAGAGGTGTGATATGGCAAGACGCCGAGAGGGTGGAGGGTACAAAGAAATGACCCGATACCAAAAAAAAGGTTATAAAATGAGCAAAGGTGCTGGGAAATTAGCTACTGATACAGTAGAATCAAAAGCACCTGGTAATTATAAGTCTAGATATAAAGGATCTCTTTCTCCAGAAAGTGAAATTGTAGAATCTCCTTTTAAAGCTTCCTATAAATCTAGATATAAATAATCAGTTTCATATTATATTCTCCGAGCCTTAAGTTAAGTTTTTATTTGACTTAAGGCTTTTTTTTATGTTATATGTAAAGTAAATATTTTATTAGACATGACAAACATAAAAATTTCTAAAAAAGAGATCCACCTTTCAGATTATCATGTAGCCGCAGGTGATCTAAGTAACGAAATCGGCAAGTTTTTTATGGAAAAGTTATGGAATCAAATAGAATTCCATCGCGATTTTAATTTAGATAAGATCTATTTTGTCACAATGTTTAAAAAAAACCCGACTAACACAAACGAAGTTAACTTATATCTAAAAGCTCTAAGAGTTCCGCTTTATTATCTAAGAGAGTCAACGGATTTATGGGAATACGACTATCAAAAAGACGAATTAAAATTATTATGGTCTCTACCACATCGAACCGAGATGAAAAACTTTTTACGAGATCCTGAGAAGTATAATAAAGATCTCATTCGATGGATAAATAAATATATCAAACAAGAAAACATCAATTTAAATGATTCCTCAGCGCAAATGTTGAAATAGGCAATCTCCTGTTTTAAAAAGTGAACGTTTGCGCTGTCTTTTTTTATCAATTAAAATTTTTATTGGTATCAAATAAAATATTTACTACTATCAAATTAAAATATTCGCTTGTCGGCGTTAAGGCAATCGTACGATTTTATCGTACACCTGAAGCGTATGAGGGCGTCGCAAACCCAAAAAGGAGTAAATATGACCGAAGAAGAAGCAAAAAGCGTACAAAATCAGGAATCCGCTGTACCTGAGGCTAATTCATCGGAAGTTCAGCAAACTCAAGAGCAAGCTCAGCCTGCTGAAGGCACAAAAGAATATAATTTCGCTCGGTTGAGAGAGAAGGCGGAAGCGTCTGATAAGAAAAATGCTGAACTAGAAAAGCAAATTCAAGAATTGAAAGAGGCTTTTGAAGCAAAGAACAAACCTACTCCTCTTCCGGAGGAAGATGAACTAGAAAAGCTGGATCCCGAAGATATTATCACGGTGAAACAAGCCATGAAGGTATCAGAAAGGCAAGCTAAGAAAATAGTTCAAGACATGATAAGTCAACAGGAACGTGCTTCTTTACCTCAAAAAGCCAAATCTAAATTCAATGATTTTGACTCCGTAATGACTGAAGAAAATATAAAGAAATTAGAAACAGAAGAGCCTGGTTTAGCAGCCGCATGTTCAAAAGCTCCGAATCCATGGGAAGCGACCTATAAGATTTTAAAAAAGTTTGTATTGCCTCAGCAAGAAGCAAGCGCATCAAAGGGCGATGAGAAAATGAAAGAAAACTTATCAAAGCCTGCGTCTTCTCAAAGTGTTGCAAGACAAACGCCTTTGACGAATGCAAATCAATGGTCGGAAGCATCCCGTGATCAGCTTTACAAAGAAATGATGCAAGCTGCTGGAAGGGCTTATTAATAACGAGGTTAAATAATGACCACAACAAGCACAATTTTGCCGGCTCCAGTCCAGCAAAAATTTTCAGCTAAATTGTTGTCTACACCTCAAGCAAGGTTGATTCACCGATTGGGTGCAGTTCCGTACAAGTATCCTGCTAACAGCGGAAATATCCTCAGAATGAGACGATATAACCGTTTGGAAACAGCGCCTGTACCTGTTAACCCAGCGATGATGAATCCACCATCTCAACAGCTCACCGCTATTGACATAGACGCTACCATCAATTGGTATGCAACATACACGATAATTACCAAAGAAGTGAGCTTGATCAACGAGGATCCCGTTCTAAATGAGAACGTTGCGAGACTTGGACAGTCGATGAGAGAGACCGAAGACCAATTAATTCGGGATATGCTTGAGGCTACTGCTTCCATCGTCAATTGTGTCGGTGGAACCAACGGTAGATTTGTTGCCGTTGTAAAATCTTCTCTGATGGACTCGAAACTCTTAACAGATAATGCTGAAGACAACGAGGCGCAAGCATCCTTCGGGAGGGCAGCGTGAACGTAGCAAGCGAGAAGACACGAGAAATCGTGAAGCAGTGCTCTAAACTCTATGGAAACATAGAGAGGATAGCAGAGATGACTATCCCGCTTAAATATTTATTTACCTTTGGAGTTTAATTTATGGACTTCGGAAATGATTTTTTCTTTAGCGGAAATAATATTAGCATAAGAAGTTTTGAAAGCTTCAGAATGCCTATCTCCGCCTTTTTTCAAAGTCATTTCATAAAATTCCATAAGTTTTTGACAAACAATTTTTTTAGAACGAAGAAATGGAAAAACTTGTTGCAAGATAGAATAAAGTTTTTTTCCAGAAATGCTCCAATTAATTTGATTCTTATGTTTTGGATTTTTTGCTTTTCTGTTAACAAAACAAACACTTCCACCAATTTTTTCCATAAACCAATAAAAAATATTTGGAGAAGTATTGTTACAAGAAAGAACTATCTTATAAATATAATTGGGAGAATTTTTAGTTTTATATTTGCTGATTATAAGAGAACATTCAGCATCAATGAAACCTGCAAGATATGCAGCATTTTCTTCAGTAAAATTACCCAAAAAAGGAGTTTTTTTAATGTCTTCAAAAACTTCTTTAGTTATTTGCTTGTTCAAATGTCTGTAATTTTTCATCTTTTTTATAATCTCATCTTTAATTGGGTGATTTTTTGTAAGAATATATTCTTCAAAATATTCCGATTCTTTTTTCCGTTCTATCAAAAAATGTTTGAAGGAATTCAAAAATTCCAAAGCCTTATACCCTGTGATATACCAATGAAATTGAGGTTTGTGTTTCTCAAAATAGATTGGCATGGCTTGAATGCAACCATTAAAATCTTTTTTAAAAGATTCCAAAACTTGTTTGTTAGTAGACGAAATAATTATTTTTGCTCGATATTTATATGGATTTTTAATCTTTTGAAGAAAAAAACATCCATCCCCGTCAATATATCCAGCAATATAAATTTTCTTCAATTTCATAAACATATCATACCAATTGAACAATATTTAAGTCAACAAGTAATAGAAAAGGACAATCCGACGGAAATCGTACGCTCAGACGTAGACGGTGTAGTAGCAACATTACAAAACAACGACGGAGAGTTTGTCTCCGAAATGATAGGCGGAGAAGATAAATTCGGTACCGGACCAGTCCGAGATGCTTATATCTGCATGGCAGACAGCAATATGATTGGTCAACTAGAAAACGTTGCCGGCTTTATCGCTAAAGCCCAGTATCCAAACGATCGTGGTACATTACCTTCTGAGTGGGGTTCTATCGGAAACGTTAGATTCTTCCTCAGCTCTAGAGGTTCTGTAACTGGCTCCGCTTCACTACTTGGCGCTGATGTTTACAACATGTTCATATCAGCACAAGAAGCATACTGTAGCATTGACCTAGATGGCTCAAGTGCACAATACATCTACCATCCACCTGGGTTAATAAATAAATTCGCCCTAGCCCAGTATAAATCTTCTTTAATTGACTTGGAAGCCTACGGCATAAGCTATGGTGACAGGGCGCAAGCATCCTTCGGGAGGGCAGCGTGAACGACTTAACAAGAAGACCCATAAATGGGATGCGAAAGTCTGGACTTGAGAGGAAACCTCAAGAGAAAGGTCTGAAGCGATCTTTCCATTCAATACATAAGTTATTGAATAGTAACAACTTAGGGGGCGACGATCCCTGCGAGCTTCGTCAAACTGGTGGCTATCGCTTTGCGTTCGCTTCGAGGATAGACATAGTTGTCCTCATTAAATCTTCTCTGATTGACTCGGAAACCTACGTTATGCAGGAGGCTGCGTAATATGGCAACGAGGGCGAAGAAATTTATAGAAAAAGAATGGAATACCATGTATCATATGTTACCTGTAACAAAGGTAAAAGAATGTTCAAGATATGTACAGGATGTGGTATTGAAAAACCATTTGAAGAGTTTGGTAAAGATAAAAAAGGCAGATTTGGTTTAAATCAAAAATGCAAAATATGTTGTAGGAAAAGAGGCAAAAAGAAAAATCGATCTAAGGAATCGATAGAGAAAAACAAGGTTTACAAAGCAGAATGGCAAAGAAAAAACAGAAAACTCTTAAATGTACGGCTACGAGAAAGATACAAAAACAATCTCGAACAAAGTCGTTTGCAGGCCAAAAAAAGAGTAAAAAAACATAGACAAACAGAAAAATGGAAAACCTTAAAAAGGAAATATGATGAAGAATATAAAAGAAAAAACCCAGAAAAGATTAAAGCACAAGGATTGCTCCGAACTGCAATATATCGTGGGAAAATTCATCGTCCAAATGTTTGTGATATTTGCCAATGCGAATGTATTCCTCATGGACATCATGAAGATTATTCAAAGCCATATGAAGTCATATGGATGTGTCCTTCCTGCCATCTTTACCATCATCAAAGATATAGATTTCACGCTGAACGACTTAGCGAGAAGACTCCGAAAGGAGATGCAAAAGTCTGGACTCGAGAGGAAACCTCGAGAGAAGAATCCGAAGAGGTTCTTCCGCCTTAGAGATAAGGTCATGAAAGTAACAGAAAGAACAAACGACGCATGGATTATTAATCTTAGAGCAACACTAGCATAAGGAGGAGACTATGAGTACACCATTAGGTTTAATCGCTCAAGGTACCTTCGTATCAACAGGTGCTGCGACAACAATTGAATTACCAAAAAGACCACATTATTTTGTGGTAAGAAACCGCACTCAATGGGGAGCAACCGCTTCTGTAACTATTCAAGCCGAATGGTTTGATGGAATGGCAGATGGTCAAGCACAAACCATGGTTGATGCGGCCGATGATATCAGTGCAGGTGCTATTGCAGCTGGAGGGGCTGGATTTACATTTGTAGATCTTAGCTCACAAACTCCAGGCGCTTTAGTTGCAACAGGTACTGCAATTACTGCAGCTAACCCAGCTGTTGTATCAGATGCAAACAACCCAGCTGTTGGAAATATCGTAAGAATGATTAATACAACAGGAATGTTGCAAATAGCGGGTCTTGACTTCACCGTAACAGCTGTTACTGGTGGTGTTGATTATACCCTAGGTTATTTGGATGCTTCTGGTTTTGCAGCGGCTGCAACCAATGCTGATTACAGAGTAATTCCAGCTAAATATTATACACCCTATAGACGTTGGATATTGAATATTTCTCAAGCAGCAAATGCTGTTGTATCCGTTTCTGTAGCTCATAACTATTTAGTTGGAGACAAAGTAACAATACATGTTCCAGATGCTAATTTTGGCATGACTGAAATTGACGGCATGACAGGAACAATTACAGCTGTTACAGCAAATACATTCACCATTGATATTGACACAACTGCCTTTACTGCTTGGGCATGGCCAAACTCTGCCACAGCAGCCGCAGGTGTGACACATCCAACAGTAACCGCTGTTGGAGAAGTAGCAACCAAGTTGACTTCTTCTTTAACAAACGGTGCTTACTATGGAATGTATCTCGACACAGGTGTCGTAGGTGCAAACACCAACGTAATGGATTGGATGGCATTTAGCCGTGATTACACTGTGTAAATAAATTAGGGGGGCTTCGGTCCCCCATTTTTAAAAGGAGATAACATGAGTTTTGTTCAAGAGTTCACAGTCGGAACTAAACAAAAAAGATCGAAAGAAGAGCTTAAAAAAGCTGAAGAAATGCGAGAAAAAGCACGTGACGAAGATTCTCGAATGGTGAAAGGAATCTTTAAAAACTTAGAAGCACCTGGCGGAAGTTTAACTTTCAGTTATAGAAAATACAAAGAAGATCCACATCGAACTTATACATTTCAAGACGGAAAGGATTATACGATTCCACTTGGGGTTGCAAAACATATCAATCAAATGACAGCTGTTCCTGAAAGGGATTATGCGAAAGGACCAGATGGAACACCTCAACTATATACGATTGTTAGCTCTAAAAGACAGAGATATCAATTCTTATCTACGGAGTATATGTAATGGGCAGTCCTGACTTTGAGCCGGAAAGGCATTCTATAACCGCTATTACGAATGCAATACAAGCTGGTGTGACCACTTCTGCAGCTCATGGCTATGAAGATGGTTCGTGGGTTTGTATTGTCGTTCCTAGGACTTATGGAATGCATTTAGATTATGTCGAAACCAGGATCAATGTAACAGGCTTGACAACATTTACATGTTTGGATTTAGATACACAAGAAATGGATGCGTTTGTTGTACCCGGAGCCAATGCAATAGCACACGTCATGCCGGTTAGCGGCACTATTACAAATGTTGCTACATAGGAGGAATAAATGGCAGTTACAGGAACTTTAGAGCAGATTATTGATAAAGTTAGAAAAATAACTGGAAGACCATCTGCTAATCAAATGACAGACGCGGAAATCACAGATTATATCAATGATTTTTATGTTTACGAAATGCCTCAACATTTAAAGCTATGGAATTTAAAAAATATAGAAAGTCCGCTTCTTGCAACAACACCTGGAGGAGACGATTGCCTAATTGCAGGAGAATGGCTTTATGCTGTTGATTGGAATAAATATACAAATATAGCACCTCCTTTTTATGTTGGTGGCTATCAAATTCAATATTACCAAGATTCACAAAGTTTCTTAAATTATTTTCCTTCTAGGAAATCTGTACAGAGTCTGGCTACTGCAACCGGCATTGCTGGTCCATACACTGGAACAGTTACTAACACACCACTTTTACCAGAATCAGTCTTTCTTTCCTGTGTTGATGTAGCTGGTAATCAGTTAACTGCCGTAGATAATGGTGCTGGAACATTTACAGGAGACGTTGTTGCTGGTAGTACAATTAACTATGCAACTGGGGCTATTGCAGCTCTTACCTGGAATGCAGCTATCCCTGCAGGAAATGTCATAACGGTACAATCCTTAACTTATGTAGAAGGAAGACCATTAGCAGTTCTGTATTATAATAAAGCATTAACGTTCTACCCAGTTCCAGACGTCGCTTATGAATGCTATTGTACTGTTTATTACAATCCCGACGATTTAACAGCTGGAGATCAACCAGAAATTCGCCAATGGTGGAATGTGATCGCAATGGGAGCTGCATTAAAAATATTTATTGATAACTTAGACATGGAAAGTTACGCTAAGTTAAGACCAATATTTGATGAACAAAAGCGATTGGTTGAAAGAAGAACATTGCAACAACTTTCTAATCAACGTGTGGCTACAATTTATGGAGATAACGTAAATTGG
>Ga0180433_10005904_pt1 | contig 16326 bp, 12 predicted proteins | sample SS_ome_8_FD_132980 | JGI IMG/M metagenome (GOLD analysis project Ga0180433, IMG submission 132980) | Hypersaline lake sediment archaeal communities from the Salton Sea, California, USA - SS_1_D_1 metaG | ecosystem: Environmental > Aquatic > Non-marine Saline and Alkaline > Hypersaline >... | reverse complement strand
GGCCTCCTGGGGCGTTGCCACCGGCGCAGCCCTGGCTGTCTCGGTCTTCGTGCTTCTACCGAGGACTCAGCACGGATACAGGCCATTGCCCAAGATAGACTTGAGTCTAGTCAGGGACATACGGCGCTATGCCGCAGGGAACTACTTCGCCAACCTGCTGTATGCTGCACCGGGCCTGGTATTGCCCCTGGTGATCGTCAATCTGTTGGGACCCAAGGAAAACGCCTACTTCTACGTGGCATGGACGATTGGAGGGCTGCTCTTCGCCATCCCGGCAGCGGTATCGGCCTCGCTATTCGCTGAGGGATCACACTTCGAAGCCCCGTTGGGGATGAACGTGGTCCGTTCCTACAAGTTCATCTTCCTGATACTTATCCCGTCGATTGCCGTCATCATGCTCGCCGCGAAGTGGCTTCTCCTCGCGTTCGGCCCGGGATACTCAGCAAACGCCCTGACACTGCTGTGGGTTCTGGCCCTTTCAAGCGTATTCCATGGGATAAGCAGTGCCTACTACAGCGTGCTGCGGGTGCAGGGAAAAGCACGTGAGCTGACGGGCATCTACGCGTTCATGTCGATTGCCGTACTTGTGGGAAGCTACTTCATCCTGCCGGTGACGGGCATAGTGGGCGTCGGCTACGTCTGGATCGGCGCGCAGGCGCTGGTTTCCCTCTATGTCGTCCTGAGAATGCGCAGCCGCGCGGCAACAGCCGTGTCCGGGCGGGGCGTCGATGACCAGGAGTGGGGCTTGTGAATGAGGAGCCGCCGCGGCACCACGCAGGTGTCATGATGACAGGTCTTGCTGGATGTTGGATAACACGAATCTTCTCTTGCCGGACGCGCTGGGCTCTATCTCGTCGACCACTTCGACGGCGATGTCGAGCTCTGCCCCGAGAATCGATCCGAACTCACTGAGCACCGCGTTGACTGTCCCCTCCACATTCTCCTGGCGGGACTCCCTATCCAGCACGAGCCTCACGGTCACATTCTCGTAGGACTCCTGCACGATCTGGAACTGCTCAACACCGAGAGAGGCCAGGAAGTTCCAGGCCAGCGCAACGCCTGGTATCGACTTGCCGCTTGCGGTGACGATGACGTCAGCCGTTCTCCCGTTGATCTTCGCCATTATAGGGAGACCTCTCCCGCACCGACAGGCGTCGGGGGAAAGGATGCCCACGTCTCCAGTCTCATACCTCAGGAATGGCATGGCGAGATTGTGAAGGTTGGTGACCAGGATTCTCCCCTCTTTGCCAGCGGGCACGGGCCTGCCATCGTCGTCAACAATCTCAACGATTACGTTCTCGGCTGATATGTGGTAGCCCGAGTGCTCGGAGCATTCCGACGCAATCGCATGGGCCTCATTCGAGCCGTAGTGGCTGTACGTTTCGCACCCGAATATCTTCGAGAACAGCCCCCTCTGAAAATCGTAGAGGTCCTCACCGGAGGTGATGACCGCCCTCGGCCTGATGGTAAGGTTGCCCCGCGCTTCAACAAAGCGGGCCAGCGTGTAGATGGCTGTGGGATAGCCCCGTATGAATCCCCCTTGCAGCCGCTCAAGGATTCTCATGCAGGACGGCAGTGTTTCGGGCGACATCCCTACGGCATCGATACCCACGATTCTCTGCAGACGGTGTCTCAACGATCGCAGCACTCTATCCATAGGTGACGCGTAGGGATATCTCTCCCACACCAACGCGCATTTCTCCCCCACCCGATAGCCGGCCCATCCATAGGCCCTCAACTCAGCGGCTGAGCCCCAGCCAAAGAAATCCCTCTTCGTTCTATAGAAACTCAGTGGTTCGCCGGTAGAGCCGCCGGTTGAGCGGCGCAGCAGCTCCTTCTGCCGAGCACCACGCGCTACCAGGTCGGCGGAGTTGCTCCTCATCAAGGCCTTTGTCATCTCCGGCAGCTTCGCCAAGTCCTCCGGTGTTCGAATGTGGTGCGGTCTCAGTTGCCGCTCGTCGAAGACCCGTTGATAGTACGGTACGTTCTCGTAGGCGTGTGTGACCAGCGCTTGAAGGCGCCGCGCCTGCAACTCCATGATCTTGTCGTGGCGCCACCACTGACTCTGTTCGAGCTCAGCGAGGCACCTCATGGTCGCGGTCCCTCGCAGCCTGTCGAATGTGGGGGCAAGCACGTGCTTGGCAACCAACGGATACACAGGCACTCCAGTCACCGCCCCTTCTCGATCCGGGCGGTTATCTCCGCAAGCACTCTCACTGCCTCCCGCCCATCCTCGCCCGCTACCGCAGGCGAGACGCCGCGACGTACGCTGTCGATGAACCTGCGGACGCAGATATACTCACCGGTATGGTAGCGGCCCACGCATTTCTTCATCGCCGTGGACAGAGTGCACACGGCTTGGTCTAGAGCCTGACTCATGTTCTCGAGCGCCCGGGATGAAGGACTGCTTCCCCAACGGCCGTATCTGGTCAGCACAGCGTTATATATGTCAACGTGCAGGATCGCCTTCGTCCCGAAGACCTCCATTGTTGCCGTCTCCTTCGCCCTGTTGAGCGACGAGATAATGGTACCCAGCCCGCTCTCGCCCTTGATGATTATGCCGAGTTCATCAGCACGCATCCAGTCATGAGTGCCCAGCTTGAGGGGCTGAACCTCCAGCACCTCGAGCTCGCCAAGCAATTCACGCGCCAGGTAGATGGCGTGAGGGAGTATGTCGCCGAATATCCCGCCGGGCAGGCGGTGGCACCAGTGGTGCTGGTCCGCGATCCAGTCGTCGTCCTTCTTCCTCGAGAATTGAAACGCTGCGCCGGTCAGATCTCCGATGCCACCATTGCGAACAATCGAGGTGGCGTCCCTCACCACGGGCTTGAACAGCTCGTTGTGCACCACGCCCAGGGTAACTCGATTCCTGGCCGCTGCGGCCACCATCCGGTCACACTCATCCACAGTCAGGGCCATTGGCTTCTCCACAAGAATGTGGCAGCCAGCCTCCGCAGCCTGGATGGCGAGTGTGCTGTGCATCGAGGGCGGCGTGCATATGTCCACAACATCCAGCCGCTTGGCGTCCAGCATGTCAGCGAAGTCAGTGTACCATTCGTCGATTCGTAGCTGCCTGGCGGCTCTCCGGGCGGAGGCCTGGTCTTGATCGCAGACTGCCACAACGCGGGCGCCAGGGCTTGACCGCAAGGCAGGTATGTGGCTCTGCTGCGCGACCCGGCCACAGCCAACGAGTCCTACAAGCACTGATTCCTTACTCACTTCACTTTGTCTCCCAGAGTCTTTCTATACACATCGATCACCTTGTCCGCCCAAGCGGCCATGGAGTATCGGGTCTCAACAAGCTCCCGGTTCTGCTCGGCTACAAGCTTCCTGTCAGCCTCCCCCAGCGAGAGCAACCTCAGGATTGCCGCGCCGAGCCCGTCGGCGTCGTTCGGTGGTACGAGTATCCCATGCGGCGGGCTCAGGCCGATGTCGGGAGCGCCGCCAGCGGCTGTGGCGACAACGGCCTTGCCGCAGGCCAGCGCCTCGAGGATGGACATGCTGAAGCCCTCCTGGAGCGACGGCAGCACGAAAAGGTCGCATACTGAGTAGACACGAACTAGCTGTTCTCGCGACATGAAGTCTACGAAGACGAGGCTGTCGGCGAAACCCTCGCTTCTGGCATTCTCCATTAGATAGGACTTGAGCGACCCGCGGTGAGGCGCCGTGTTGGTGTCTTGCCCGACCAACACAAACTTGGCCGTAGGCATAGCTCTTACCACGTGGGGTATCGCCTCAAAAAGGGTGTGAAGCCCTTTCCTCTTCTCCAGCCTGCCCACAAACAGCACCATCTGCGCTTCCTTGGCTACGCCGAGTTCGTCGCGCATCTCAGACTGCACGAAGCGGCACAGGGCCGTGTCTATGCCGTGATGCACCAGGTCAACCCTTTGCGGGTCGATGCCACGCTCTCGGACTGCCCAATCATAGGTGTACTGAGAAATGGCTATCACTCGATCCGCCATACCAACAGCGCGGTCTTCGAGACGCGAGAGAACCGCCAGACTGAGTTTGTGGGCCATCCCCGAATAGGTTCCCGCTCTGAGCAGATCCGAGGCCGAGACATCCAGCCGCACCACCAGAGGAGCGCTCCTCCTCGAACCGCATAGCAGTCCCTCGGCACCCCACTGGCTTGCCTCCACGATGTCAATGCCGTACTGCCGCACCACATCCGCCAGTTTCCTCCGAGCGTGGATACCGTAGTTGATGCGTGCCATCGCACTGTATCGTTTCGAACTGGTGCCCACGCGATGGACGAAAACGCCGCCTTCGATGTCGTCTCCGGGTTCGCCCAGCGCCTGACAGATAACATGAGTCTCATGTCCCCGCTCTGCCAGGGCCTGTGCCAGACCCTGGTACAGGGTGGCGAGCCCGCCCCAGGGGGAATCGGGAGGGTATTCGCGGGAAAGGAAAGCTATCTTCACTACGGTCCCTCAGGCCTGGAGTACACCACAAACGTCGGGTTCGAGTACACCCTGTCATACTCGTTGGCGTCAACTACGCGTGAGTACTCCGTATAGCGATTGTCCTCGAACGACAGGTCATAGCGCATGGCGGCGTAGTAGTAGCCGGTACTGCGGAATACATAGACATGCGGCAGCAATGTGCCCAGGTCCGGCAGTTCCTGGTAATGAAGAGGGACCAATTCGGTCTCATGCAGCGGATGCTCAAGGTACAGCGCCAACTGGGCCGGCGAGTTGGTCGCCAGCATTCCCTTATCCAGCGGGACGCTCGAGGCTACAAACATCAACCCACGTTCCTCGGATTCAGGAAAACTGCTATAGGCATCGATGTGGTACGCGACCGTGGGAAACGAGAAGGTCAGGAACAACAGCCCGATGAGCACAATGGCGGCGATGACCCCCACCGTACGGCGTTTGTACCGTTCCGAGAAGGGAATGAGCGACGCTACAACGCATGAGAGGGCGAGGACAGCGAAGGTAAGGCCCGTCTCCAGCAGGCATGGCGCCGTCTCAGCCAACAGCATGCTCAAGACAATGAGGGGTGGGACGACCATTGCCATCAAGGCCTGACCCGGCTCTATGCCTCCCACCTTGGCAACCCAGTTGCGCACGCCTCTCTCGCGGATGAACGTCTTAGCTGCCAGGTACGCAATCCCAGCCAAAGCCAGAATGGCGTACAAGTAGTAGATAGCTCTGTTCAGGTGATATACGCCTGCGAAGACGAACGCCGTCTCCGTCAGATACTGTTGAGAGACCCCGACGCTGGTGGGCACCGCGACCCCATGCACCAACTCACCCTCAATCACCGCGCCAGTCGGTACTGTGTGATAGTACGACATCCAGAGGCACCAACCGACGAAGCACAGGAGGAGAATACCGCCCAGCGCCACCTCGGTACGACCCAATCTGCGGAAGTAGACCATATTCGTGACCAAAGCTGCGGCAAGGAATATGGCGAGCAGAAGGGGTGTAGTGGGATGGGAGACGATGATAACCACGACCATCGCGATGGCGAGAATCTTTGCCGCGCTGCTCCGGGTGAGTGCCAGCAGCAACGCTGACAGCATCAGCAGCGCAGCCAGAGTGTGAGGCGAAGGATGACTCTGTATGTAATGGAGCCCTGGTATGGCAATCAACAGCGACAGAAAGGCCACTCTGCCATCGAATAGCCTGGCCACCACGACGTACCACAGCAGAACGAACAGCGATATCCAGACGAAGGGAAACAGAAGCGCGATGTAGCCAGTCGCCTCGATGCCGAGTACGGAGAGGAACACAGGGTGGTAGAAGAAAGAGCCCGGAAAGGACCAGGCGTACTCGCTGAAGGTGACCGTCGCCCCATTCATGACCTCGGATATCTGGAGCCCTACGCCTACGTGCCACGGGCCATCAGGGAGTCTCACGAACCCGGCGAGATAGTAAGGGGTGAACCACAGCATCATGGCGAGCATCCACACCAACAGCATGTGCAGATACTTGTTGTTGACTCGCATGAAGACGCACGCTACACATAGTGCGGCAGTCAGTCCGATGGCAACGTAGTACAGCGGAAAAAGCGAGTTGACCTCTGCCAGAGGGTCGATCAGTCTGGTGTTGTTGAACTTGGTGTAGGCCAGGTATATCGAGATAAGGTAGATTGCTGCGGCGAAGAACGCCAGGGTGAGGATAGAAAGCGTCTTCGTGTGGCTTCGAGTTTCGTCTATCACGCTCAACTACGCCGAACCGTGAGGAGTCTTCCTGGCAAACCCGCACAAGAACCCGAGACTGGCGCTGACGACAGAGGCAGCAAGGATTCCAAGCTTCCTCAACTCTCCGGCGCGGTCGGATCTCAGTAGAAGCCTCTTGGTCCTGCTTGGAGCATACTTGAATAGCAGGCGTCTGAGGTACGCCTGCTCGACTGACAGGGTATCATGGCCGGGTATTGACCTTCTCAGCAGTGCCTTCGAGTATCCCTGGTAGAAGGCCCTCCTCAACATCCATCGCGAAGTCGTCTTCCACGGGGGAACCTTGTGATAGACAACTGCCTGAGGATTGTAGGTGACGCTGCGGCCCAGGACCCGTTTCATTCTCAGGGCGAGCTCAGCTTCCTCGCCCTGCAATTGGACGGCACCTCTCGCACCCAGTCCGAACCGCTCGTTGAACAAGCCTATCTTCTCGAAGACTTCGCTCCTGTAGCTCATATTCGGCCCGAAGGCGTTTCGTACCTCGGAGACCTCTTCTTCGGCGAAGCCGTTGTGGGTTATGCCGACGAGCCAGCCCAGCTCGGCGGGGAAATGGCTTGGCTCCGTAGCAGTCCATATAGGCAGGATCTTGCCGCCAACGGCAACGGCGTCATGAGTCTGGTACGTGTCAACCAGGCTCTCTATCCACCTGCTGTCGGCCACAACGTCGTCGTCAGTGAAGGCCACGACCTCACCCTGTGCAACGCCGATGCCTGCGTTCCTCGCTCCACATACACCTATCTTGTCCCCAGTCGCCAGAATTCTCACTTTCTCGCGACCCTGGTACACCTGGGCGATTTCTTCTGACAGACGGTGGTTTCCGTCGACCACCACTATGATCTCCATATCATGGTAAGTCTGACGCAGGAGGCTCTCAACCGCGTCAATGACGTTCTGGTAACTATCGAGGCGGTGTGTGCATAGGACGACGGACAGTAGCACGATAGGCCCCTAGCGGAATCTCCTAATTACCAGTGCTCGGCCTATTCTGAAGCCGATCCTCCACGACCCGTGTGTTGACGGGGTCGGCCGCGGTCGGTAGCGAATGGGAATCTCCGTCGCCCTATAGCGCCTCTTGGTCGCCTCCGCGAATATATCGGCCTCAAGCTCGAAACCGGTAGAGTCGAGCTTCAGACTCTCTACAACCTCTCTGCGAAAGCCCCAGAGACCGGTGCACAGGTCACTGATCTCCGCCCCATACAAGGCTCGAGCCATGAAGACAAGCAGGTGGTTGCCGACGCGGTTCAACCTGCTCATGGCGCCGGCCTCTATCTGTCCCCCCAGTCGAGACCCGCGTACGACGTCCCAGCTATCCTCCAGCAGGTCGAGCATGGCGGGGATATACGTGGCAGGGTATGTGTAGTCTGCATCGAGCATGAATACGTAATCGCCGTCGATTGAGCGGAACGCAGCTCTGACAGCTCTGCCTTTCCCCCTGTCCGGCTCGACGATAACCCTCGCCCCCTTCTGCTGGGCGACTTCTTTCGTTCCATCGGTACTGTTGTTGTCAATGACCACGACTTCCACACCAACGCCTCTGCGTGCCAGCTCCTCTTTGGGTATCTCGTCAATGACCCGGCCGACAGTCTCCTCCTCATTGAGGGCAGGCAGGACTATTGAGACTAGTTTGTCAAACTCGTTCTTGCCCAAATAGATGTCACCTCACACGATGGTGAACCGGCTGGCCCGATTCCTCGTGGGCCAGGCCGTGCTCTCCTAGTTTATACTAGAAAGCGCTGCCAAAGTCAAAGGGCGGTGAGACTGCGGCAGCGTGAAAACGAGACCCGTAGCGTTATGTAAACTAGCTGATGCGCATTGGCTGCGACGTCGGCGATGGTCTCAGTGTGTTGAGGTCAGCGGGCAATACGTCATTCAAGGCTGAAGTACCTGCAGCCGACTCTCAGCCCGAGCCACCATTGATACGACTCTTCCTCGATCTTCTGCGTAACGTGAGCCATTGCCCGGTAGAGGTATTCGGCTGCGGGTCCGGACATTTCTGGGGGGAAATTGGCTATGAGGTAGTCCTCTTCCTGCACGAAGAAGCCTTCGTCACCCCACCTCTTCCTGACCTTGTCGTACTCGTCTTCCTTCATCCGTATGAGACGTGACGTGTAGTGCCATGGAATGACTGGAGGAGAGGGGAAGGATTCGTCCGTCTCTTTTCTCAGTGCCACTCTCAATCTTCTGACTCGTCCCTCGTCGACCTGCTCTTGAAGCAGTGCGCCTATTTCATCGCCACCGAATCCCTCTTCTCCCAGCACTCTCAGCAGCGTTCTCTCCTTCAGCAGGTGTTTGTCGCGGACGGCCGCCGAAAGCAGTCCAATCACAAGTGATTCCATTTCGGATTTCTTGCCTATCTTGTCGTAAACGGCCAACATCCGCCTTGAGAACTCCTCATTCGCCTCTGTTCTGCGGTAGCTGTAGTGCTGTCCTGTCTTGGCGACCAGTCTTCTTCCCCCCAGTCTCTCCAGAGCACTGACCACGTAGCCCAGATCTTCTTCAACCCTGTCGGCAATCTCCTGCTCAGTCAGCGAATAGTCACCGTTGCGCAGCAGCTTCAGGCACTTGAGCAAACATGTTTCCGTCATTGGAATCTGCCTTTGATCCCTGAATCCATGAGCAACAACTGAACCGACGAGGCCGTGGAATGAGCGTCTGCTGAGCAGCCAGCCTTCGGTCACTACCTCGAGTTCTTGACCATCTTCTTCTTGTAGGTGAGGTAGTCCTCCACCAGCACCTCCCCCAACCTCGCCGGACATGTGAAGAACACTCGCCCGAGGTTCTGCCTGGCCAAGACCGACGCCAGTTGCCTCAGCTTCGGACTCTGATCCAGCATGATTAGGTTCAGGGTGATACCCGCATTGCGGTAGTGGAGAGCCTCGTGAAGCACGCCGGCGGTTGCCTTGTCGAACCCAACAAACTTGCCATCTTCCGTGTTCGGCTCACTGTCGGTTATCAGATACGCCTGTCGGTCGCCCTTTGCGTTGCAGGTCTCTCTCCTGAAGGCGTAGAGAGCGGCCTTTATGTCAGTGAAACCCTGCGGGACACCGGCATTGGCGATATCGTAGTGAGCGATCTCCTTGACGTGGTGAGAGAACAGGTAGACCTTCAATGAGTCGTCGGGTTCGCGCCTTATCAGCTCAGCCAACGCCAGGGACGTGTCGATGGCAGCATTGAACTTCTCGCCACTCATGCTCCCTGACTGGTCGATTATCATGCCCGCTACCATCTTCGTCTCGTGGACTTCGTCGTAGACCTCGAAATGCTCGGGCTCCAACTTGAGCCTGGACCTACTTGGTGACTTCCTCTCCAGAGCGTTGAGAAGTGTCTTCTCGAAGTCAATCATGGCGTAGTCATCGCCAGGCTCATACTTCCTCGACGTCGGCGATATCCACGGCCCGTAACCTATCTCTTCCACGGCGTGAGGGCCGAGTTGTGGGTCGACGAGGTCTTTGAGGATCTTCCGCAACACCTGGCTGGCCAGCTTCCTTGCCCCTTTCGGGGTGATTCTGATTTTTCCTTGCTCCAGATGCAGCTCGCCCCGGTCGATGTATTCCTGCAGGCTCCTTTGCAGGTCCTCAACGGTCAGGTCATTCGGTTTGTATTTCGCAGCGCTTGCCTTTTGCGTCAGCTCTTTCCTTAGCTGGTCGGTGACTACGCTGTCGACAATCTCATCAATGTCCTGGTCTTGAAGAATGCCCTCCATGATTTGATAGGATAGCTGTTCTTCGTGGTGTTTCAGCCTCTGCACGTACTCGGCCTGTTTGCGTCTTTCCTCCTGGCGGCGTTGCCTGGCGTGCTTGGTGGCCTTCTCCCTCAGGTCGCTCTCGCCAAACTCGACCTGCCGCAGAAGGTCCTCAAGCGAACGATTCCTCAGGTGGGCAATATCCGACAGGGTTCTGTCGTTTTCAAACGCCTTTGGCAGGCACTTGTCGACCTGCGTCATCATTGCCTCCGCTGGGAGAAGGTGCCCATCTGAGGAACAAAGAGCCTCTCTCTGACCGGGTCACCGATCAGGTTCCTGTGCCATGCCAGGTTGCAGATAGTCTCCACAGCGCAACGGTCATACTCCTGCAGGAGGTCTCGGCCGAGCGTCTCCGGCCGCAAGGCGAGGTCCCGCTCGGTTGCGTTGAGGTCGTCGGTTGCCTTCTCCTGGGCAATCCTCCTCATTTGCGCTATCACCTTATTCAATTCCGGGCACTCCGGCAGACCGGAGATGAGGTCTCCTGTGCCCTCTGTCAGCAGCGAGTTCAGCTCGGCAGCCAGCTTCTGGTTGCTGGCTTCCCATTGAAAGTCCAGATCCGCCAGGGCTCGACACAGAAGGTACTCGGCCAGTTCATCGCACCTCTCCACGCTGTTCTTCGCACTCTCGAAGTCGACCAGGTCAGCCCTGAGGCCGACCCTGCTTCGCAAGGCCAGCTTCAGAGCGTGCGCTACGTCTGTCAGATTGGCGACCTGGCGGTTCTCCAGTTCAACCGAGGCATACGTGTGGTCAATCGCCCTGGTGCTTGCCCTGATTGATGCCGTCTTCTCCAACCACTGGCAGGTTCTGCTCTGCCTCACCGCACCGTTGACCAGGTCGATAATCCACCACGGAGCGGCTACCTTCCTCTCTACGTCTTCCAGGCTGGGGTATGGCGGTGACTCTGCTTGTTCCAGCGCCTGGCGATAATCTGTCCCTACGCTGAACTTCTCCTTCAGCATTATCTCTCTCTCTGTTTCTTCCTCGGGCAGGTCCATGTAGATCAATTCCAGCCTGTCGAGAAGAGGCCGGGGCACCTCGTTGACATGGCTGAACCCCAATGGGTTGCCGGTGGCGATCAGCACGAGGTCCAGCCAGTGCTCCCAGTTGTATTCCTCGAGGATTGCCTTCTTCTCCTCGAGAACCGGGTGCAGCAGAACCTGGACCTTGGTCCGTATGGCAGGCAATTCGTCAATGAAGAGGATGCCCCGATTGGCCCTGAGAATACCGGTTCCGGTGAACACCTGCGGGTCGGAAGGTGACCTTCCCTGGGCTATGGCCTGGATGTCTTTCAACCCGAGCAGCTTGGCTTCGTTGGTGTACTCATTGCCCTGAATGCGGGAGAACCTTCTGTGCCCTTGAACGAACTCGACCCCGTATTCTTTTACAGGGTCTCTCGAGGCGCGGCATCTGGCACAGAGGAAATCCCTGGGCCACAGGGGGTCATCGTTATAGGGGCACCCCTTTATCACGGGAACGCTGGGCAAGAGCTTGGTCAGAGACCTGGCCAACCTGGTCTTACCTGTTCCCTCCTCCGAGACGAGATAGGCATGGGCTCCAGACAACAGCGCCCTCAAGACGTCCTGTTTGGCTTCTTCCCTTCCCTGAATGTCCGGTAGCGGGTCTTCGCCTTTCCTGACTTTGTCCAGGATTGATTTTCTGAGCTGATATACTACTGACAGCGGCCGGTAGTCTCCCAGGTCGACTGTGCTGCTCCTGTTTGCCAAGCCGAATCTCATTCTGCCTCCATTTGTGCGCCGCCGCTATCAACGGCAAAGCGAAAGAAGATAGGTAGCTCCGTACCCTATGATACCATATTGCAGGCAGCATAAGAATGCAGGCAGACCGGCGTGGTACTGTCGCGCAGCGGTGGTGGAACCGTATGTCATATTCTCTCAACTTCAGGTTGAAGCGATGAATAGGGGCTTGACCCGCCGCATAATTGGCGCCGGCGCCAATGCTTCGCCGCTGGCAAGCTGCACTTCGATGAGTGGAATGGGCCTGGGGTTTGGAGATGAACGAAAACGGTCGCTTCGCGCATGTGGAGGAGCTGTTGATGTACGACCCGGCTGACTCCGACTCAGCGAAAAGGGCAGCCGACTTCATAGAGGAGACTTCACCCATTACGGCGAAACGGGCTCCGGGACTGGCTATATGGGAGCTGGCGCGAGGAGTCTGGGGCCGAAGGCCCACGACATCCATGGGCCGGCCTGCAGTGACTGCCACCTGTGGCAGCGGAAGATGAAGCGGGCGTTCGACGCCAATGTGACATCAGACCCCAGCTTCTATATAGAGCCGTAGATAGCACGGGTCAGCAGCGCCAGCCCGGGCCGTCACGCTGATTCCAGAAGCTCCTTGAGCCGCTGCACGGCCTGGGGTAGAACCTCGCCAATCCTCTCGTGAAACCTCAGGTGGGCAACCCGGTCGTACGGTGTTTCGCCGTCGTTGATGATCGCCAACCGCGCTCCAGAGCGCAACGCGACTCCCGGCATCTCGGCCGCTGGTGTCACCACCAGACTGGAGCCAACGACCAGGAACACGTCCGCACGTTCCGAATGCTCAAAGGAATCGGCGAGGTCCTTTGGGGGCAGGGATTGCCCGAAGTCGACCACGCTTGACACGAGCGTGCCTCCGCAAGAACACCTGTCGGGGGCACCGGCTTTGTCCATCTCCCTACCGCACTGGGTACACCTGAGCGTGGTCACATTGCCATGAAGCTCCGCCAGCATTTCCCTGGGGATGCCCGATTTGAGGTGGAGGCTGTCGATATTCTGAGAGATGAGGAAGGCCAGCTTGCCAAGTCTCAGGAGTTCGGCGACAGCCCTGTGTCCCTCATTCGGCTCGGCTCCCGAGAAATCGCCACGCTCAGTCGGCAGGCCCTTCGCCTTGCGAGTCCAAACCCCGTCCGGTCCGCGGAAGTCGGGCAGGCCCGATTCGGTGCTGATCCCGGCACCAGTGAAGACCACCAGGTGTTTGGCTTCGTACATCCACGTGGCCAGGCTCTCGATCCGTTCGTCAAGGTCAGACGTCATGGCTAGCTCTCCTCCGACTGCGGATACATTGCTCAATTCTAGTTGCTCGCCAGTTACCCGTCAATCCAGTCCCGTCGTCATCGGGGGCAGTGCCATTGCGCAGCATCGTCGGAGGGGCAATCACTTGTCGGGCTGATGCGTTCTCGGGTCTGTCCCTCATGTGGCTTGAGGCGGAGGACTCGAGTGCGGTATCATTCGTGGCGATGGTTGACTCCGAACAGCTCAGGGCGAAGTTCCTCGGGTCGCTGCTGGGAGCGGCCCTCGGAGATGCGCTTGGAGCTTCTCGCGAGGGGCACCGAATGGCCGCCCGCTACGACGGAGGGCTTGTGACCGCGATTGCCGGCCCTCTCATCTACACCGACGACACCCACATGACCATCGGCATCGCCGAGTCCCTGGTGGACTGCCGGGGCTTCGACGGGGCGCACATGGCAAGTCGCTTCGTCGACAACTACGCGAGAGAACCGTGGCGCGGCTACGGCCCCGGGCCGCCACGGGTCTTCCGCCGCATTGCCGCGGGGGAAGCGTGGGACCAGGCATCAGCACACGTCTATCCCGGTGGCTCCTTCGGCAACGGCGCAGCCATGCGGGTCTCACCGGTGGGTTTGTTGCTGTGGAACGACCCGACAAAGCTCCGACAGGTTGCCCACGGGTCGAGCCTTATCACCCATTCCCATCCCCTCGGTGTCGAGGGCGCGGCGCTTCAGGCGATGGCGGTGGCCATGGCTGTCGCCGAAGACCCCGCCAACCCGCTTGACACGCCGTTTTTCGTGTCGCGCCTGCGCGACTGGTGTACCGAGGACGTGTACCATTCCAGGTTGGACAGGTTCTCCTGGCTACTCGAGCGGGTCGACGAGAGGACCGAAGTGGTGGCGCAACTGGGCCACGGTATCGAGGCGTTCAACTCGGTACCCACGGCCATATTCTCTTTCCTGTCGCACGCCGCCGACTTCGTCTCGACGGTGACGTACGCAGTGAGCCTGGGGGGAGACACCGACACCATAGCATCGATGGCCGGAGCCATTTCCGGTGCGTACCTTGGGGTCGATGCTCTTCCTCTCGACTGGCAGGAGCGGCTTGAGAATCGAGACTACATATCGCAGCTTGCCGACAGACTGTGGCGGGTCGCAGCGGGTGAGGGGCTTCTGTAGCAGCGAACCCGGGACCGATGCCGGGGTTTCATGCCGGCCTTCGCCATGCCGCAAAGTGTTGTTGACAATTGTATTGCACGGGAATAGTCTGAAGGAGTCGACGGCCCGTCCCGCCAGTCGGCCACTGCCGGCGGCCCAGGAGGAGGAACACATTGGCCAAAGTAACGTTTGAGCAGGCGATTGAGCTGGTAGGCCTGCTTCTCAAAGCGGGGGCGGCTCCAGAGGATGTACAACAGACCTTGATAGAACGCTTCGACCTGATTGAGACCATGATGAAGTATCCCCACGCAGTCAGGGCGATGGACGGGGCGGCTTTTGAGGCCTTTCTCATCGGTAGTGCTCCTCCTTCCGAAGTGTTGTTCCAGGTGGGCGATACTGGCGCTGACGAAGGCGTTTCAAGTGAGTATGGCTATCCTCTTGCGTGGGGCTTGAGGTCGGTGGAGGAACAACTGAGAGGCTTTGCCATGTTGCTCCCCGGCTTGAGGTGCGAGGTGGAGATTCCGGCGTCCCTTCCCCACGGAGCGGAGGGGTGGTTGGTAGTGCCCAAGCCATCCAGCATAGCAGATACATACAATGAGGCTTTCCAAAGAGTGCTTGGGTTCCTCATGTGGGATCCCTCCTGCTTCTGCAACGGCCGGGAAGGCAAACTGGGCCCCGAGCACCTACGACTCCTTGACAGGAGCAGCAAGGCTCTCAATGAGCTTGAGCGCTCAACGCCGGGGGACTACCTGGTCCTGGGGATTCAGTGTGGTCTGCGGCACCGGGCCACTTCCGTCTCTGAGGCGCGAAACACCTTCGACGAAAGGGAGTTTGGGCTCGGCCCCCTCGAGGTGGTGAGCCTGTTGCTTACCCATCCCGAACGTCTAAGCGACTACGAGCATCTCGGCATCGATTGCTCTGGCTGTGCATATGCACCTGAGGCCGACTCAGAGCATTCCCACTGCCTGTATTTCATCTGGGGTGGGAGCGGCCTCTATCTGGACTGCAGTACCGCTGATGCCAACGCCCCTGGGTTCGGCTCGGCGTCCGGTTTCCTCTGGTAGCTGCCTGACCATCAACCAGTCGTCGTAGGGCTCGACAGGTTGCTCATGCACGGTCCTGCTGTTCACTATGGACCTGTTCTCACTGCTGACTCAAGGTTTCCGCCGAAGTGTGCTTGGGCGTTTCGACTCCAGTATATGGATTATCACGTCCATCCGTCTCCTGACGTCGGCTGGTTTCTCAATCTGCCTGCCGTTTCTGGCGCTGTACCTGTATCAAGAGCGCGATCTGCCGATGGCCCTGGTAGGCACGATCATTCTGGCCGGGGGGCTGTGTGCCGCCGTGAGCCAGACGGTGGGTGGGGTGCTGTCGGACCGCCTCGGCCGGCGCAGGCTGCTACTGGCGGCTCTCGGGATAAGCGTGGTCCTCTACGCCGGACTGTCGGTCCTTATCGGGTTCTCCGCGCCAATCTGGGCTATCGCCATCACCTACATCGCCGGGCGCTCGGTTCTGATGACCATACAGCCGACGGTGTCGGCAATGGTGGCGGACCTGTCGCCCGAGAAGCGCCTGACCGAGGCCTACGGCCTGATGCGTGTGGGTGGCAACGTGGGGTGGGCTGCCGGGCCAGCGCTGGGAGGCTATCTGGCTACCTTCGTCTCGTACGGCTGGCTCTTCGGCGTGGCAGCCGTCGCCACTGCGCTGGCCTTCTGGCTGGTGCTGCTGCTGGTTCGCGAGTCCTATCATGGCGAGGGCGACCGGGCGGACTTCCGCAGTGTGCTGTCCGTGGCCGCCAATCGCACCTTTCTGGCGTTCGTCGGGCTGAGTCTGCTGGTCTTTCTCGGCATGGCGCACCTGGGCAGCACTCTGTCGGTGTTCACTGTGGACCGCCTGGGGTTCTCCACGGCGCAATACGGGCTGCTGCTCACCATCAATGGCGTGATCGTGGTGCTCTTCCAGTACCCGGTGGCCCGCAGTATCGACTGGCTGGGGAAGGCAAGGAGTCTCATCCTCGGCGGTGTCCTGTACGGCCTTGGGTATCTCTGCTTCGGATGGATTGGCGGCTTCGGGTGGGCCATCGGGGCAATAGCGGCGGTCACCGCCGGCGAGATCGTCTTCGCGCCGACGACGCTCTCCGTGGTGAGCGACCTCTCTCCCCATGCCTGGCGGGGACGGTACATGGGGTTCTACGGACTGAGCCAGACGTTGGGCATTTCGCTTGGCCCGCTGCTCGGCGGG
>Ga0180433_10005903_pt1 | contig 16327 bp, 18 predicted proteins | sample SS_ome_8_FD_132980 | JGI IMG/M metagenome (GOLD analysis project Ga0180433, IMG submission 132980) | Hypersaline lake sediment archaeal communities from the Salton Sea, California, USA - SS_1_D_1 metaG | ecosystem: Environmental > Aquatic > Non-marine Saline and Alkaline > Hypersaline >... | reverse complement strand
CAGGCGGTGCGGACGCGACGCGGGAAGAAGCATTCCCCCCAGGCGAGCTGGTCGTCCGAGGAGGTCGTGAGGTTCCTCGAGGAGGCCAGGTCCCATCGCCTGTTCGCTCTCTTCTACCTGGCGTTGACCACCGGCGCCAGGCTCGGCGAGCTGCTCGCCCTGCGCCTCGAGGACCTCGATCTCGAGGGAGGCGTCCTGCAGATCCGGCGCTCGTACGCCTACATCCCGAAGCAGGGCCTGGTCCTCCAGGAGCCCAAGACCGAGCGGTCCCGCCGGGCCCTCCGCCTGCCGGCCGACGCGATCGAGATCCTCGGCGAGCACGTCGAGCGCGTGGCGAAGGAACGCTCGGATGCGCGGGAGCTCTGGCAAGAGCAGCGGCTCCTCTTCCCCTCGACCATCGGCAAGCCGATCTTCCCCCGCAACCTCGTGCGCGCCTTCGAGACCATCCGCGACCGTTGCGCCGTCCGCCCGATCACCTTCCACGGCCTCCGACACACGTGGGCGACCCTGGCCCTTCGAAGCGGCGCCTTCCTACCAGACGTCTCCGCGCGCCTGGGCCACTACGACCCGGCGTTCACGCTGTCGACCTACATCCACGCCCTTGAGGACAGCCCGCCCGAGGCGCTCTCGATCGCCGAACTCACGGCGACCGCCCGACAAGAGGACGAGGTTGAGGAGGAGGCCGGCGAGACCGTCAACTGAGAGGTCGGAGGCATCAATGAACGCAAGACTCCTTCCTGAGATCCTTCGAGAATGGCCCCCCATGCCGAACATCCTGTTTCACTGGCGGAACGAAGGGGGCTCAGGCCACGGGTCCCCAGTCTCTCTCAAGTTCAATTCACGGATGCGACGACGATGATGCAGATCGTCGAAGCGCGATAGAAGAGGAGGAACGTGCGAATGCCGAGGGCACCAGAGATCCTGTGGGAAGCAGATCCTCACACTATGGCAAAACACGAACTCCTCAAGTATTACTTGAAAGCGTGGTTCCCAATTCTCGGGTCCCGGAGACAGCGAGTTGTCTACTTCGATGGTTTCGCCGGACCAGGGGAGTACGCCGGCGGCGAACCGGGATCCCCCATCATCGCCCTCGACGTGGCCGCCAATCACGTGCTCAATCTGCCCAAGTGCCAGTTCATATTCGCCGAGGACGACAGTGCCCGATGTTCGCACCTGCAGAGCACAGTCGAAGCTATGGATGTACCCGGCAATATCAGCTGGGAGGTGCGCAATGAACCTTGTGAGGATGCCCTTGTCTCATTACTCGACGATCTTGATGTCCTGGGGGTTCGTCTTGCGCCGCTGTTCGCGTTTATCGATCCGTTCGGGATCAAGGGCGTGCCCTTCCGATTGATTGAACGGCTCCTCAGAGGACAGAGGTCGGAGCTCCTGTTGATTTTCATGAAGAAGACGATCGCTCGTTTTGTCGGCTCTTACCCTCATCGTGTCAATGAACTCATCGGCATGGATCACGCCGCAGACACGATCAGCCAGGCCGACGACCGCATCGCCGCCGCGCGGGCGCTGTATCAAGAGGCGCTTGAGGGTGTTGCGGAATACGTTCGCTTCTTCGAAATGCGAGATCGAAGAAACACTCCTGTCTACGACGTGTTTTTCGCTACGCATCACCAGCGCGGGATCGAGGTGATGGTAAGGTCGATGTGGCGTGTGGACAACAGCGGGTCGTTCAGCTTTTCGGACTTCACGGATCGGACGCAAGGCCGCCTCTTCCCTCAGGAGCCGGAACGGGATCTGGCCCCATTACTTTGGGAGCGTCTTCGCGGCAAAACGGTCAGTTCGACAGAGGCGATCGCCGCAGGCTGGGAGTTGTCCTACACGGATTCCCACACGAAGAAGGCCCTGAAGTTGCTCGAAAAGGGTGCGCTCGGCACAAGCATGAGCGTGTCGGTTGAACCCAAAAAGACTGATGGGGGAAAACGTGTAAGCCTCACTTTCCCGAAAGGGGTCATCATTCACTTCAGTAAGTAGGCTGAGGCAGATCAGCTAGAATAAGTCGAAGAGAAAGAAGGAAATGGCAAAATCTGCAATCGAATGGACTGAGTCAACCTGGAACCCAGTGACGGGGTGCGACAAGGTAAGCCCGGGCTGCAAGAACTGCTATGCCGAGCGCATGGCGAAGCGACTGCGGGCTATGGGGCAACGCAACTACCGCGACGGGTTCGCCGTCCGCACACACCATCACGTACTCGATGCTCCTCTCCTCATGAAAAAACCACAGATGATCTTCGTGAACTCCATGAGCGACTTGTTTCATGAAGACGTGCCGTGGAGTTTTCTACGGCGCGTTTTCGACGTCATGGCTCGGGCAGACTGGCACCACTTCCAGGTCTTGACCAAACGATCCCAACGCCTCCGGAAGCTCGCCTGCGACCTGCCGTGGCCCTCGCACATTTGGATGGGGGTTAGCATCGAAAACAACGACTTCTTACACCGAGCTGACAATCTCCGGTCGACCGATGCGAAAGTGAAGTTCCTGTCACTGGAGCCGCTCATCGGTCCCTTGCCTGATCTTGATCCCGATGGGATCGACTGGGTGATCGTTGGCGGGGAGTCCGGCCCACGCGCACGACCATTGCGTGAGGAATGGGTTACCGAGGTTCGCGATCGGTGTCTAGCCGAAAGCACACCCTTCTTCTTCAAACAGTGGGGAGGGGTTCGCAAGCACTCTACTGGGCGCCTTCTTGAAGGACGAACTTGGGATGAGTTCCCCGCCGCCTACGAGGCGACTGCCTAGTCTGAACCTTACACCGTTCTCTTGCGCCGTAGGGGTCAAATAGGGGTCAAATCGACCGATTGCGCGGTCCAGCGTTCGCCGTAAATTCTTTGTTTTCAATGGAGCCAACGGTCGGATTTGAACCGACGACCTAGTGATTACGAATTATCTTCGACCCATTCTGCCATGTCCCGCCACGTCCTGAAATCGTGTAGAGACAACAAGATCCGGGACCCGGCATCCCGCCGGGTCCCGGCACGTCCCGAGCTGGTAGGGGTCAAATAGGGGTCAAAATCTCAGGGCTTGTCCTCGATCTTGGTCTGGAGGTCGCCGGCCGGGAAGGACACATCCGCCCCGGTCTCGATCGTCTTCGGCGTCGTCAGCGGCGCCCTCCAGATCATGTTCCCGCCGCTCGCCGCGTCCATCAGGGCCCAGTGCGTGCAGAGCCCCCAGTCGCCGGTCGGCGTCGGGAACTCGACGTCGGTCGCGTTCGAGACGATGCCGCCCACCGCGACCCCCCAATCGGCGGCGCCGGTCTGGACCCGATCGTAGGCCCCGCCGACGGGCTCGCTCAGCCCCGAGCCGTCCGCCCCCGGATCCGCCGTCGAGAGCGCGACCCAGATGTTCGCCGGCGGCGTCCAGTTCCTCGACTGGCACCCGTGCAGGTGATCGAGCAGCTCGTTCTTCAGGTAGTCGGACATCCCGCTCGCCATGGCTCACTCCTCTCCGTTCCCGCGCTCGGCCTCGAGTGCCTTGAGCTTGTGGTAGAGCTCCCATCCCCACCGCCGGGTCTCCGCCAGGTCGCGGACGAGAGCCTCGAGGGCGACCTGTATCTCAGCCGCCGCCTCCTCCGGCTCGAGCTCGGCGGCGGTGAGGGGCGGAGCCTCGGGGATCTCGCCGAGCTCGATCGGCTCGTAGACCTGGACCGTCTTCTCGATCACGCGCTCGGGGCATCCCCTCCGCGCCGCCGTCTCCGCGAGCTCGGGACATGTCGTCGAGCAACCGGCGAACAGGGCGAAGAGCAGAACCAGCAGGAGGAGGGCGAGGATCTCCCACAGACTGCCCCGCGCCTCGTCGGCGCCGGACGCGTCGCCTGGCGCGACAGATGAGGGCGAGGGATCGCCCGGCCCTCTCCGCCGCGAGATCTCAGGGCCTTCTGAGCGGTATTTCATGGGACCCCCTCCTCGAGCTCATGGAGCTCCCGGACGAAGGCGATCGCCTCGCCCACCGCCTCCGGACAGTCCTCGGCCTGGATCACCCGGTCGACGTAGCGGATCCGCTCCTGGTAGCGGACGACGACCTCTGGCGGCCGGCTCGTGACCTCGTCATAGCGACGTTGAAGATCCGCTCGAGCTCGACCCGCGGCCTCGGCCGCCATCCTCATCTCCTCGAGGACCTCGTTCCTCTGGTCGATTCTCGCGTTGAGCTCGTTCGCCTGGTGGAGGAGCTTCCCCTCGTAGCGGTTCGCGGCCGCCCACCATCCGAGGCCGGCCGGGACCAGGAAGGCCGCGAGAACGATTGCGACCGCCAGGCCGGCGCGGAGGATCTTCCCGAACGGGATCCCGAAGAGGAGCTCGAGCGCGGCGAGGGGGCTCATGATCCACCCCCGCCGGCGGATGATCCCCCGTTTTTCGCGGTGATCGCCCGCCGTGCCACCTCCTCGACCCCCTTCATCCCGAGGAAGGCGATCGCGATCGTCCGGAAGGCGGCGACGACGTCCGGCCAGGAGGCGGCGCCGACGAGGTCCCGGTGACGGAGGTAGACGTAGGCTCCGAGGAGGAGCGTCACCGAGTACAGGCCGAACAGAAACTGCCTGCCGCCGGCGTGGTAGAGGATCTCTCGGAGCTTCATCGTTCCACCTCCTCGAGCCAGGCGACCGCCCGCCGGAGGGCTCGGAGTCGTCTCATGGTCCAGGTCATGAAGACCCGGTCCTCCTTCCGCCAGGCCGTGAGGTCGACCGGCCTACCGGCGGGATCTTTCGCGATCGCGTCCCGACGAGCTCGAGCGTGGATCCGGCCAGCCTCCGAGGCGGCTATCCGGCGCAGGAGCTCCTCCGCCTCGGTCATCAGTAGGACCAGGCTCCCGGCCGCGGCTCGAGGACCTGGTCGACGTCGACGTGGACAAATCCCTTCGCGATTCCGAGCCCCCGCTCGATCTCGAGGATCGAGCGGTAGAGCTCCCGGGCGAGGGCCGGATTGATGAGCGCGGTCTGGGTCGCGACGGTGAGGACGTGGGCGAGGATGAGCTCGATCCGATCGCGGGCGCCCGAGACCGCCAGGTCGGTGGCCGTCCCCCGGGTATGAGCGGAGCTCCGGACTCCGCCGACCGCGGCGTTGTGAGTCACACAGCGGGCGCCCGAGACGACGTAGAGTGGGCGATCGGCGAGGCACCTCATCGCCTCGAGGTGGCGGAGGAGCTCCTCGGAGACGTCCCCCGGCCGGGTCCCGAACCCGCACCCATCCCGACAGGCGAACTCACCCGTGGTGAAGTGCGGAGAGAGCTGCATCAGAGTGGCAGGAGCTTCGCCAGCGTCAGGAACCCTGTCCCCATCAGAAAGGCTACGAGGATCGCGACCTTGATCGCGAGCCGGTTCTGCGAGTCACGAATGTTCTTGAGCTGGGAGCCGTGATCGTCGAGCCTCTCGTGAGCGCGCTTCGCCGACCTGGTGGCATCACCGACCTTGGAGACGAGATCGTCGATCATCCGGTCCCGGATCTCGCTCACCTGTTTCAGTACCGAAACATCGAGTCTGTGGATGGCCGCGCGGATCTGCTCGAGCTCCTCCGCCATCTTCTGGCGGTCCTGGCGGAGCTCGCGAAGATCCTCCCGCCGCTCCTGGGCGGCTGCGGCCATCGTCGTTTCGAGGTGCTCCATGCGGTCTTCGTGAGCCCGCACCAGATCGGGCGTGTGTCCGTCGGCCATCAGTAGCCCCTCCCGAGCCCGAGCGGTAGCCGGACGAGCTCCGACCGAAGATCCGTCCCCGGAGGGATCGTGAGGCGGATCGCGATCGACTTCCTCGATCCGACGGGGAAGAGCCCCAGGTCGACGGCCGTCGCCCGGTCAGTCCCGACCGCCTGGAACGGTCCTCCCTCTACACTCACCTCAAGCCAGTTCTCGCCGCACCAGAGGAGCGGCCCGGGATGGCCGAGGGGAGCGTAGAGCTCGAGCTCCGCCTCGTAGGCCTGCCCGATCCTCGTCCACCGGAATGGGATCCGACGGACCTCCTCGAGCGCGCCGGAGACCACGAGGAGGACGTCGCCGCCGGCGAACGGGCTCCCGCCCTCGAGCTCGCCGAGGCCCGTTCCGAGAGCGGTCCCGACTCCGGCGAGTTGGATCAGCTCGCCAACCTGGAGCTCGCCAAGGCCCGAGGCGACCGCAATCCCGAGGCCCGCCAGATCGAGGACCAGGTGGAGATCCCCGGCTCCCGACGCGATCGCCGTCGCGATCCCGGCGAGCTCGATCGGCGCGTTCTCGATCGGCCCACAGGAGTAGAACGTCCCGGGCGTCGTCTCGTTGTTCGTCCGGGTCGTGACCTCGCCGCTCGAGAGTGCACGGCGCCAGATCCGGACCTCGTCCATCTGGCCCTCGATCGGTTTCTCCGGGGTTCCTCCGTTGACCCGGCAGCCGATGGCGAGGGGGATATTGTTGTTGTAAGGGGTCCCATTTCCTTCGGTGTCCACCGAGGGGGAGACACTCGAGCCGTTCGTGTACCACTTCCACCGATTTCCCGCGCTCGCGCTCGAATCGTAGACGACGATCAGGAAATACCAGGTCCCGTTCGAGGTCGTCTGAGGAAACTTGTAGAAGTTCGTGGTCCCGAGCCCGTTTGTGGAGAGGGCGGCCGACCATTCCATGTTGGTCGAGTTCTGCCAAGTGATGTGATAGGACCGCTTGTCGTCCGTAAATGAGGTCTTGCAGATCAGGTATTGCTGCGTGGTGTTGTCGCCGAACCGGAACCAGAATCCGAACGTGAAGGCGGAGGGAAGATCGAGCCCGGGCGCATCTGGGACCGAGAGGTAATCGTTCTCGACCAGGTCGAAGTCCCAGGCCTTCCCGAGCTTCCCTGTCACCCGATCGCCAGAGGTCCAGGTTCCTTGTCGGGTCGGGGAATGGTGGCCGGTCAGGTCGATCGGATTGCTCGATCCTGGATCTTCCTCGAGCGGGAGGTCAAGCTCCGCGTCGAAGGTGTCCGCGTCGTCGGTCTCCGAGGCCGCTGGGTTGCCGAAGTAGACGTAGATCGTGACATCCGCCGCCGTCGAGACGGGGACCTTGACCCGGAGTTGAAGGGTCTCGCCGCTCGTATCGATCGCGACGACGTATCGCTTGAGCTTCGTGCTCCCGTCGGACTCGGTAACGACGATGTCGGAGCCGTCGGCCTTGACCGCCGACCAGAACCCCGAGGGAACGTTCGCCTCCGTGACGAGGACATCCTGGGTCCGCGACTCGCCGACTTTCGTCCGGTCGATCGTGACAGAAAACCGGTTCGTCCAGGCGGAGTCGTACCACGCCACGGTCTAGCTCTCCTTCTCCTCCAGGTGGCGGACCGGCGGCGGACGGAGGCCGGCGCCGCGGAGCTCATCGAGGACGCGGGTTTGATGGTTCACCATCCGATCCCGAGCCTCCTCGGCGAGGCGCGCGTTCCGATCGAGCGCGGTCGCCAGAGCTCCGACCTTCTCTCCCATGCGCGAGAACCCCTCGAGCGCGCGCTCCAGGCGGTCGACTCTCGAGGAGAGCTCGCGCCGCGTCTCGAGCTCGAGCTCGACCGCTTGGGCGAGCCGCTCGACAGTCTCCGCAACCTCTTGAACTCGGTCCCGTTTCGCCATTGTCAGACCCCCAGGTTCGCCCCTGGGAGGATGTACCAGGGGACTTGTTCGAAGAACGCGACGTCGGTCTGGGGATAGATCGAGTCCTGATGAGCTCGAGGCCGGACCCAGACCCGCCGCTCCCGGCCGGTCGCCTGGTCGATCCTCCCGATCCCGAGGACCGTCTCCCCGCGCCGCGGCGCCGCCCGCTCGATCCACATCTGGACGAGCTCGATGTAGCCGAAGATCCAGGCCTCGCACAGGCCGAAATGCTGCGCATCGAAGATCTCGTCCGTGAGCTCCGCGGCCGCCTTCGAATGCTCGAACTGGAAGAGGACGCCGGGATCGGTGGTCGCCGGCGCCGCCTCGAGGATATTGTGTCGGATCGGATAGACCGGCGGCCGGTCGTACCAGGCCTTCGGGAAGACGTAGCGGACGGGGAGGAGCTCGAAGATCGAGATGTACCAGAAGATCGCGTAGACCACGACGTAGAACCGCCACCACCGCGGCCGGAGGTAGAGCGAGGAGACGGAGCGCGGGTTGAGGTACATCGCGGCCGCCGAGAGCTCGTTCCCCTCCTCGTCGAACACGCGGTAGCGTTCGGGGTGGGAGAGGTCGAACGGAGCGAAGAGGCTCTGATCCGGGAGCTCGAGGGCGAGCGGCCCGCGGGTTCCCCGAACCCGGAGCGCGAGAGGCTCCTTGAGCTTCGTTCCCCCCGCCTCGTTCAGGGTGTCGAGGCGATACCACTCGGTCGGGTCCTCCGCCTGGTCGCGGATCTCCCGCCAGTCGAGCTCGCGCAGGAGGCGGCCGTCCTCCGGACGGAGGAGCTCGCTCGGGTCGGCGCGGAGGACCGGATCGCCGGCGGGAAGCGGAGGGTGGTCGTCGGTGATCCGGTCGACCTGGTGGAGGTTGAACCGGAGCCCGTCGAGACTGTTCCACCGGTAGCGGGGCGTCGCGTCGACCCACATCTTCCGCGGCATCTTCTCCGGCCAGGTCCTCACGATGAGCGGCTCGAGGCTGGCCATCCGCGCGTTGAGATCGGCGGTATGGTGTCCCCACTCGAAGATCGACTGTTCCCAGCCCGAGCCCACCCACCAGGCGGTGTCGAGACCGGGCACGTCAGCCGGGAGCGTGCGGAGGTCCGTCCCGCCGTCGTAGAGCCGCCCGTAGATCATCAGAGCTCCCGGAGGGTGAGGCTCGTCGTTCCGAAGTCCACCAGGCGATCGCCGTTCCGCCGCACCTGCCGGCGGTAGGACTCAAGGACCCAGGCGTCGGTCTGCGTCTCGAGGTCGATCACGAGGCCGTTGCCCGTGAGCTTCGCCTCGATGAGGGGCGGACGGACCAGCTGCCCGCGCTCGAGGCCGAGGATCGGGACGGTCGTGTCAACCTTCAGGCGCAGGGCGGCGTCCTGGTGCTCGAGGAACTGACGCGTCGCGATCTCGAGCCCGAGATCCTCGGCCTCCTCCAGATCGACGTCGAGAGGGAGATCGAAGATCGCGATCTCTCCGTAGTCGTCGGGGAGGACCTGGGGATCCTCCGGCGCGAGGACGTCCACCTCAAGGACGCCGTCGTCAGTCCGCGTCACCCGGACCGGGATCGAGGAGGCGGAGGTCGCCCCGCCGTACTCCACCGAGACGGGTCTCGAGGGCGGGGACTCCTCCGTGTTGACGAGCGCGGTCGCCTGGTACTCGTAGGTGGCGCCGGAGACCAGGTCCTCGTCCGTGATGGCGGCGTAGCCGGGCTCGGTCGAGGGCTTCGCGTTCGGCGCCTCGCCGATGACCGCCCAGCCCTCAGCCTCGGGCTCGGACGTGTCCCCCGGCTCGGTGTAGGGGACCTGGGTCGGGAGAGGGCTCGCCGGCGCGCCGCCGAGATCCGTGGTTCCGGCGACGGCCAGGATTCGGCGGCGGCCGACGGGCGCCGGATCATCCTGCCACAGATCGTAGAGGTCGCCCGAGGGGTCGCGAGCCGGCTCCGAGATCTTCCGCCGGAGGAACCGGTAGCTCGTCGGATGGATCCTCCGCTCGTTGACCGTCGCCCCTCCCCCCTCCGCCTCGACGAGGACGGCGCCGTCCGAGGCGCGGGCCCTGATCTTTGGAGGATCGATCGGCACCGGCAGCCGGTAGGCGTAGAGCTCCTTCCGCTGCACGCGCGGACCCTCGATCACCGGCGGACCCGGCCTGATCCGGACGTGGGTGATGTCGTAGACGTCGAAGCGGTCCGGGTACTCGAAGACGAGCTCGGTCTGGGTCTTGAACGGCTTGCGCCACTTCGTCACCTGGAGCGCGCCCGGCGCCTTGACGATCGAGCTCTCGGAGATCGCCTCGCTCCAGGTCCTCGCCGAGTCGACCACCAGGTGGGGGGCGCCGTCCGGACGGATCCCCTCCTCCTCGAGCTTCTTCTTCTCGTCGGCCTCGAGCGCCATGTGGTCCCAGTTCGCGTCGTAGACCACCCATCCGTTCCAGCGGGTCAGGCGGGAGAGGTTCACTACACCGCTCTGAAACCCCGTCCAGGGGTAGAACTCGGCGATCTCCTCCTCGAGAAGCATGTACTTTCGGCCAGGGTTTACCTCGGGGAGGTAGGGGCGCCCGTAGACCCGCCGCGTGAATCCCAGCGGGGGCGCGCCGAGCCGCTCGTAGGTCCAGTGCTCCTCCTCCCGATGCAGGACGTTCCCGTACTGGGTGAGGCTCTGGGTGATCTTCTCGATCAGGATCTCCTCTCTGGAGACCCAGTCGACGTAGTAGCCGCACTCCACGACCAGGACGCTTTCCCCGACCGTGAAGTAGTCGGCCTCCGGCCAGGACGGGAGCACGTCCTGCGTGTACTTGGTGGGGACCAGCATCAGCGGAGCCTGACGATCACCCGCCGGATCCGGCGCGTCGTGAGCGGGAGGGCGTCCATCCGGGAGACGTTCTTCGCGGCGAGCTCGAGGACCTGGCCGATCCCGTAGTAGGGCGCCGTCGGATCCAGGAGGAGCAGCGTGTTCGTGGAGCGGTGGTAGTACCGCTTGAGGCCCCAGGGCTCGGTGAGCTCCCGGAGCTCGTCGAAGTAGCCCCGCTCCGGCGGGATCACGTAGGGGGAGATGGATCGGTCCGGGAACCTGAGGTCCACCCGGAAGCCGGCCTCCCGCGCAAGCCGCTCGAGCACGCGGTGGACCGTCGGCAGATAGCTCCAGACCTGGTAGCGACCGACCGGCCCGTCGTAGGCCTCGAGGGCGGCAGCGGCGGACGCGTCGCCCTCCCCGAACCCCGATCCGGGGACGACGACGATCGTGTCCCGCGGCCGCCGGCGGAGGGCGAGCCAGACTTGGTCGTACCCGTGGACCCGGATCTCGGGGATCCGCCCCGCCTCGAGGAGCACGAGCTGCTCGCGGTCGGGCGGAACGACGCCTGCGCGGATCTCGATCTCCGAGCGCGGGTCGTCAGGGTCGTAGCTCGAGAAGACGTCCCAGGTCGCGCCGGCCTGGTAGTGCTCCACCGCCGCCCACCCCGCGAAGGTGATCGAGAACTCCTTGTAGATCTCGCCCTCCGGCTGATAGATCTCGAGCTCCTGAATCCAGTCGGTGACCGGCCGCTGGTCCATGTAGACGGTGTAGAAGATCACCTGGCCGCCGCCTGGAGGAGCTCTCCGATCCGCGCGGCGGCGCGGAGGGGGATCTCGAGGTCGTGGTAGGTGGTGATCCCGTCACGGGTTCCGACGTATCGGAGCTGCACGACGTCGCCCGCGCGGTGGACGAGGATCCTCTCGACCGGGGGCTCCCAGGGCTCCCCGCCCCAGCCCACCCAGGGCCAGGTCTCCCCTCCCCCGGCGGATGCCTGACTCAGGGCGGCCGCGCCGGCGGCCGCCGCCGCCAGGCGGACGAGCTCGCGCCGTGTCTGCATGCTGCCTCCTAGGAGATCGTGATCCCCGCGTCGACGAGGACCTGGTAGGTCTCTTCTGAGATCACGTGGATGTCGAGGACGTTGTGGTCATTCACCTCGTAGGCCACCGCGCTCCCCGAGATCCGGTGCAGGAACTCGGCCGAGACGACTGCCGAGCACTTCCCCCGGTACCAGAACCGGACGCCGGCGATGACGGAGACCGGATGAGGTGTCCGGACGTAGCCCTGCACGACGAGCGACGCGGGGTGATGCCGGCCCACGTTGCCCTCGACGACGAGCGAGGCGGGATGGACCGTCCGAACCGGCTCCCCCACCACCAGGGACGTCGGGTGGACGGTGCGGACCGGACGGGCGAGCCACCACTCCCCGCCGATCATCGTGAAGATCGGCGGCGCCAGGAACCACTCGACATCGAAGGAGCTCCGCCACAGCTGGAACGGCGCGAGCGCCCACTCGAAGCCCGCGGAGCCGTAGACGTCGATGCCTTGGGGAACGACCAGGTACTCGAAGACCACGCTCCACGGGAGCCCGTCCGCCCGGAAGGGCTGGAGCCGGTCCGGATCGCCGGCGGCGTCCACCGTCGGCGGCGCGCCTGGGAACGAAGCCACCTGGTGGTGATAGGGCCCCCAGGTCTGGGGGGCGCCGCCCCACCACTCGATCTCGATCGTCTGGTCGCCCCAGCGGTCCCCGTTGTAGGCCCCGGGGTCCACCGCCACACAGTGCCAGTTGTCCACGTCCGGATAGAGGATCGGAGTGGTCTCGAAGGTCTCAAGCCTGTAGCGCGGGGCCACGGCGAGCCGACCGTTCTCGCGGGTCGAGTAGCGCCCGTTGATCGTGACCTTGATGTCGTCGAGGCTCTCGAGATCCGGCATCCCGCCGACCTCGAAGTCGTCGAAGTAGGCGCTCCCCGCGTGGACTCTCAGCCCCCACCGCTCGTTCCGCTTCCCACCGGCCTTTCCGGCGCTCGGGTAGGTGGGTCCGATATGCCAGCCACCGGGCTCGTCGCCTTTGTTCCCCGTCCAGTACTTCCCCCGGTACCTGGTGTGCGAGCCCGAGAGCGAGTACACCTGGAACCGGAGCCAGTACCAGGTCCCGTCGACCGGCGAGAAGGCCGAGGTGTGCTGCGCCGTCCGGGCGCCGGAGCTGTAGGTGCCGGCCCGGAGGCCCCCCGAGTCGATCTCCAGGAAGACGCCGTCCACCGAGCTCGAGCCGGCCTCCCGCGCGAGGATCCCAGCGGTCGCCCCCGTGAACCACTTCAGCCGGCAGTAGACGTCGAGCCCGCTCGAGAACGGCCGCCACTGCCCGAGCTGCAGGAGCGTGCCCGCCGCCTGGGCCCGGAGGACGCCGTTCCCACCGTCGTCGTAGAGGTCCCAGACGTCCGCCGAGTACGAGGGCCGGCTCCACCACTCGGGGATCTCCGCCCCCTCGAAGTCGTCGACGTGGTGATAGTCCGTGACGGGCCAGATGTCCGTCAGGTCGAAAGAAACGGCGGCGCCGGGCGCGATCCGCTCGGCGCCGTCCGGGGGGCTCAGGTTGGCGACGTTCATCAGGAGATCAGGTTCATCCGGAACGGCTTTCGTTCGTAGTCCGAGGTCTCGTCCGCGGCGACCCTGAGCCAGACCTTCCTCTCGCCCGAGCCGGCCTGCACGATCCAGGCGCCCGCCTCGTAGGTGTTCTCGAGGTTGGCGTAGAGCTGCAGGTAGCTCGAGGTGATCTGCTGGATCACGCCCTCCTCAGAGAGACCGGGCGTCTCGAGGCTCTGGACGTAGATCGTCTCGTCGGCGACGAAGTCGAGCTGGTCCGCGTCCTCGATGTACAGGCGGTTCGCCTGTGCCTGGGAGGCCCCGCTCTCGTCGCTCAGCTGCGCCCACGGCGAGGCCGCCAGGGACCGGATCGGGAGCGTCGTCGCGACGATCGCGCCGGCGGCGTAGATGTTCGAGGTGATCGCCAGGCCCTCGATCGTGACGGAGGTCGCCGTGACGCCCTGGATCGTGCCCTCGTCGATCGTATCCGCGTTGGCGATGAACGCGGGCGTCCCTACGGGCCACTCGCTCGTCACGATCCGCTTCACGTCGATCGTCTTCGTCGCGGCGTCGATGGTCACTGCGCCGGTAGAGACCGTGCGCTGGCCGCGGATCGGGCGCCAGTCACCGTCGGGCGTGCCGCCGGCGTCGCCGCACATCTCGACCTGGCGGTTCGCGTCGCTCGGCCAGGTGCCGAGGGTCGTGTTCCCCCGGACGAAGACCACGAAGACGTCGTTCGCGTTCGGCGTCCCCGACCATGCCGCGGCGGGGATCGTGAGCCCGCCGGAGGGCGCCGTCCAGTCGCCCGCCGTCGTGCCCTCCCAGTTCGGATCGGCGTCGTACTGCGGATGCAGCGACTCCACGTTGTCGAGGTAGGCGACGGCCTTCACCTCGAAGTCGGTCGCGTTGGAGAACTTGACCTCGTACTTCTGGGAGACCGCCAGGTCGATGAGCTGGACATACGCGAGAGCGCCGGTCCCGCCGTTGCCGGAATCGGCCGCCGGCGGCGGCCACTCCGGCGAGTCGTCCCAGAGCTCCAGGTGGGGATGGGTCTGGTCGTGGAACGACTTTACCATGAACGGGATCCCCGCCCCAACCTCGCCCCGCTCATACACGCCCAGGTCGATCAGCGAGGTATCCAGCGTGAGCAGGCTCGAGAGGTCGATCGTCCCGTCCGCCTTGCAGGGGTAGATCTCGAATGGGTAGATATAGTCGACGGTCAGGACAGGGCGTTTCGTCGCCGTGGAATGCCGGAGGTAGACCTCGGTCGCGGTCTGACGCTGGATGATGTGGAACCAGAGGTCGTCGTTTCCCGAGCGGAGGAGTCGCTGGAATAGATCGCGGAGCTCGAACTCCACGTCGAGGGCGGGAACTTTCGAGAGGTCCGCGTAGGCGATCGCGGCCGGGACCGCCCCGACGTCGAACCCCCACTGAGGAGCGTAGCCGTCGAGGTACCACTTCAGGCTCTCGCTCTGGTCGTAGTAGACCATGTTGCAGTCGTCGAGGTCGGGATGGGTGAGGAGCTCGAAGAGCTCCATCTTCACGTTGGCGGAGTTCTGGTTGCTCCGGTAGAAGGCAAGGCGCGCGGAGAGGATGAGGGCGCGGTAGCCGAGGAGGGCGCGGAAGCGTTGGAGGGCGATGTGATTCAGACTCGACCGGACCGTTCCGGTCCCAGGGGACCACGCGTAACGGATCTCGTCCCATCGGTATTGAGACCCCTCGTCGTGATCGTCCGGCGAGCCGTACGCGGTGATCGACCGGCCGCCGATCCGCACCCAGTCGTAGGTTGAGAACCAGTCGGAGTACTCGAAGCTCGCCTCGAGGCGTCGCGCCATGTCGTCCCCCTAGATCGAGAGCCCTCGCGGCAGGATGTTCGCCTTCCTCATGAGCCCCGGCGCCGCGGCCGCCGGCACCGCCGAGCGCACCCAGAGGTAGGCCTGGGAGCTGGCGGCGATGTCGCCCACGTCGAGATCCTGGACCGAGTACTCCCCCGGGCTTCCCGCGATGTCCTCCGCGAGCTCGACCCACTGCCAGCCCTCGGTGATGGTCAGGGTGATCGAGGAGCCGGTCGGATCGGCGGTCGTGTCCGGCAGGCGGATCAGGAGCCCCTCGAGGAGGTCCTCGGCGTCGTTGTAGCCGGCGACCCCCCACTGGTAGTCGGTCAGGCCGTCGAACAGCGCGTCGGTCACGCACACCTCACCGTCGACCAGGATGTCGGCCCGCTTCTTCCCGCCCGGATCGTCCTCCCAGTCGGCGAAGGTGATCACCTTCACGGCCGGTGAGGCGAGCTTGTGGCGCTCGGGCTTGGAGTGCGGCTCGATCCTCGAGATGAACTCCTCGGCGCCCACCCCGACGTAGTGGAAGCCCGGCAGCGCGTACACGATCACCCCGGCCGCGCCCGGCCCCGACGCCGTCTCGTCGCCGGTGTTCCGCACGGCGATCCGTCTCCCGGAGCTCTCCCCGTCCGCCGTCACCACCTCGAACTCCAGGACCTTGGTCACGTTGGCGGAGCCGTCCATGTAGTTGTCGACGGTGACGACCGCGGCCCAGCCGGTGTCGATGCTGGCGCTCCCCTTGAGCCTGATCCCGGGGACGACGTCATCGTTCCACGTCGCGCCGTCCGCGGCGAACGGCAGCCCGGAGGCGTGGTAGGGGTTCTTCGCGCTCGCGCCGCCCCCGACCGCCGTCACGTCCACGGTGATCACCCCGCCCGTGTTCGTGAACTCGAGGAGGTACTCGCCGGCGATCGCCTGTCCGTTGCCCCGCCAGGCGTGGCCGACGATCGGGGTGTTGATGGCGTTCTCGACCCGGTAGATGAGCTTCCCCTCGGGGACGCCCTCCTGCCCCGGCTGCCAGAGGTAGAGCTCCGCGCTCATATCGCCTGCCCCCTCGCCCGCAGCGTGAAGAGCCGCATCGGACCCCGGGCCGTGTCCGGCGGCACCGCCAGCCGGAACCAGAACGGCGCCGACTCACCGGCGCGCACGATCCCCTCGCCCTGGCCCGGCTCGGTGAGGACGAGGTCCTCGTTGGAGCCGACTCCGGGGGACCCCGAGACGTCGGGCGCGAGCTCGACCCACTCATGGGAGTCGCCGTCGATCACGAGCGTGATCGTCAGCCCCGTAGGATCGCCCGTCGTGTCGCGGAAGACGATCCCCAGACCCTGGAGCAGATCCGACGCGTCGACGTAGCCGTTGCCCTTTCCCCTCTCGTACAGGGTCTCCCCGTCGAGCTTCGCCGTCGCGATGCAGAGCTGGCCATCGACGTAGACGTCCGCGGTCTGCGCGCCGGCGTTCCAGTTGTCGAAGGTGATCGTCTTCGTGGCGGTGACGGCGAGCTTCTCCCTCGAGCTCGAGGAGTGGTTGGTGATCTCCTGCACGGCGTCACGCGCGT
>Ga0180433_10005902_pt1 | contig 16328 bp, 15 predicted proteins | sample SS_ome_8_FD_132980 | JGI IMG/M metagenome (GOLD analysis project Ga0180433, IMG submission 132980) | Hypersaline lake sediment archaeal communities from the Salton Sea, California, USA - SS_1_D_1 metaG | ecosystem: Environmental > Aquatic > Non-marine Saline and Alkaline > Hypersaline >... | reverse complement strand
TTGATATGTCTATGAGTGGTTGCATTGAGCGTTTGGATTCTGGTGAATCACAGGATATTTCTACTCATGCTTTCTTAGACTTTAGTTCAAAAAGAGTTCTTGGTTTGGGTCGTGTTGAAATTATGGTAAAAACATCTAATGTTCTTGGTGAGGTTATTGATAGTTCTGTTAAGGATGCTTTTGTTTTTGGCCCTGTTGTTTTACTTCTAGATTAGTTATGTAACGTTTTTAGACCATTTTAAATATTTTTTACTTTTCCAAGAAGCGTCCCGTCTAAAAGATAAACATTACTATTTTTTATATCAATAATATTTCTAAATGGGCCTACGATTCCCTCTTTGTTTACTGCAATTCCACCACATAGAGGATTAAAAGTAGGAACTATCAATAGTTCAGGATTTTTTTCAATAGAAAACTTTTCTTTTATTTTTGATTTTAAAAGTTTTGTTTTTATCCAACATGGTTCATAGGTCTTAAATCCCATCCTGTCTGTTAGCATTATAGTTGGGTGGGTGTGCCCTATTATTATCTTTTTACATTCTACTATTTCTTTTTTAGGCCATCTATGGCCATGTATTAATCCAATGTCATCTAATATTATTCCATCTGATGGGTGAACTATTATATCTGAAGTAATTATCTTGTTTATATTCCCATCATGGTTACCTAGTAAAATATGTATTTTTGCATATTGTTTTATTTTTTCAAGAAATCTTTTTACATCATTTCTTTCCTGAATTGTTGAAGTAGGAATGTTATGTTTTATATCTCCTAATAAAATGATTTCTTTTGGTTTATATGTTTTACATAGTTTTATTAGGTTTTTTTGTAATTTTTCTGTTTGGGATCCACTGTGAATTCCATATTCTTTAAGTTCTTCTTCTATTCCGATATGTAGATCTGAAATTACTAGAATTTCTTTGTTTTTTATTAAAAGAGCTGGTTTGTTATGTATTGGTTGGATAGAATCTTTTATCATGTCAATCAAATTCTATAAATATTTTTTCAAAACATGTGGTATTTCTTCAATTAAATCTGTTGCAATCATTCCATAGGATTTTTTTTCAAATGCATTGTTTCCTGCGGTACCATTTATAAAAGCGCTTGTTCTAGCAGAATCATATGGTGATAACCCTTTAGAAAGTAAGAATCCTACAATTCCTGAGAGAACATCTCCTGTGCCTCCTACTGTCATTGCTTCATTGTGAATGTCATTTAATCTAATGTTTTTTCCATCTGATATTATATCAGTTTGCCCTTTTAGAAGTATTGTTATTCCTAGGTTTTTTGCCCATTTTATTACTTCTTTTTTTCTTTTATTTAGATCTTTTTCTAAACCTATCCCAGTTAATTTTTTAAATTCTTTTGCGTGTGGTGTTATTACTGTTTTTGTGTTTTTTATTAAATCTTTGTTTTTTCCAACTACTTCAATTGCATCTGCATCGATTACCATTGATTTTTTTGTCTTTTTGAACTCTTTTATTATTTTTTCAACTGTTTTTTTTGTATCATGATCTGTTCCAAGACCTGGTCCTATTATGAGACAATCTATTCTTTTGAAATATTTTTTTATTATTTCATAGTCTTTTGGAGTTAATTTATTTTCGTGGTTAAGTTCTTTTACAATCAGGTTTGGTGATAATTTTGATATATCTTTTGCAAGTTTTTTTGGTTTAATTATATTTGGAGAAAATGAACTTATTGCTCGTGCTACTTTTTTAGGTGTTAAAATAAATACTAAGTCTGCACCTGTTCTAAGACAAGCAAGTCCTGATAGAGCTGGAGCACCTATAAATGGTCCACCTCCTATTATTAGTACTCTTCCGTTTTCTCCTTTATGTGAATCTTTTTTTGGTCTAGGATATAATATTTGTAATTCACCTGGGCCAACATATTCTACTGCTTTTTTTGGAATTTTAATATCTACTGTTTTTATTACTCCACAGTTATTTTTGTTCATGTTTTCCTTTATATCATGAAAGGTTATTGTATAACTTGGTTTTATAGCATTTTTTGTACCAAAACCTGTTGGTATATCAACAGATATAATTGTTTTATTTTTTGATTTGTTTATTTTTTTTACAATTTCACTGTAAGGTGTTCTTAAGTTTCCTTTTATCCCAACTCCTAGCATTGAGTCTAATATGGTATTGTTTTCATTTATGATTTTATCAAGCTTATCTATTTCTTTTATATCGATAATCTTTACAGATGAATTTTTTAGTTTTTGATAATTTTTCTTTGAAATATCTGTTTTTTGTTTTCCTAACAGAAGAACTGTTACATTATATTTTTTTGATAGATATCTAGCTGCAACTAGTCCATCTCCACCATTGTTTCCTTTTCCACAGAAAATTAATATGTTTTTTTCTTTCGTTTTTAATTCGTTTTTTATAAAATTATAGATTCCTCTACCTGCATTTTCCATTAAACTTATTGTAGGTGTTCCATAATACTCTGAGTTTATATCTAAGATGTGAACTTCATTGGCAGTAATCATACAAAATGCTAAACAAAAAAGTATTCTAAATATTTTAGGTTGATTTTTACCATTTTCTTCTTTTTTCAATCCATGCGTTATCCACTGAATCTCGTACTTCTACAGGCAAATCAGGGGTTTCATCATGAGAAATACCCTTATTATCTTTCCACCATATCCTTCTTTTCATGGTGGTAAACTTCTTTTTGTCTGTTATCTCAGCCCAAATCTCTGTTTTTACATCTCCAGTTATACTTTCTTTTAGTAGTCTTTTGATGTTTACATGATAATCAGACATTTTTATTTCTCCCCTTAGAAATATTAACGTTGCTTTCATTTATAACTTTTTCCCCACAAAATCTTAAAATAGTTACTATCTTATTAAGCCAAGCAAGATAAAAGGGTGGTACAAAGATATGATGCCTGGTATGCCTGGAAAAATGAATCCGCGCCAAATGAATAAAATGATGAAAAGACTTGGAATCAATATTAAAGAGATACAAAACGTTAGACAAGTCATTATTAAAACTGATACAAAAGAGTATATTTTTGATAACGCTGATGTAACGCTTATGGATGCACAAGGTCAAAAGACATATCAGATAACAGGAAACCCTCGAATAGAAGAAAAAGAAGAAGGAATTCCTGAGGAAGATATCAAACTAGTTATGGAACAAACCGGTAAATCTAAAGAAGAAGCAAAAAAAGCACTTGAAGAAAGCGATGGAGATATCGCTGAAGCTGTAATCAAACTTTCAGAAGACTAAATAAAATATAGTAATTTATTAATAACAAATCAATTATACAATTTTTAACTTGTTAGATGGTGAGGTTAGATTGAAAATTAAATATTGTATAGTGTCTTTGATAATTTTCTTTGCAATATTTTTAGTTTCATCTACCTGTATGGCCGATCCCGCTGTGATTATATATGATTATGAAATTTCACCAAGTGTTTTTATACCTGGTGATAACGGGACATTAACTCTTACGATTAAAAATGCTGAATCTGCAAATACTGTAGCAAGGACAACGACTTCTGGTTCTACATCAACAGTTTATACAGATACTGTTGGTGTAATTCTTTCAAATATCTGGATTGACCATGCATCAGATTCTAATAACAAAAAAGTCAAAGCTATTCTTAACTATGAAGACACTGGTGTCTTAGCTCCAGGAACAAGTTTTGATATAACCTTTAAAATAATTGCAGAAGAAGGAATTAAAGAAGGCTTGTATTTTCCTGTAGTTGGGATAGATGTAGAAACATATACAGATGTTTCTTTTCCAATACCTGTAAAAGTAAGTAATACAACAATTGATTTGATATCAAGTAACATTCCATCTGAAATTCCGATGAGTGGTTCAACTGATGTTACACTTTCAGTGATAAACAATAGAGAGGGATCTGTTGATGGAGTAACAGTTATTGCTGAAGAAATAGATGATATCACTTTCATTCCTGAAAGTGTTTTTATTGGAACTCTTGACTCTGATTCATCAGAAGATGCAACATTTTCAATTGTTCCAGAAAAAGTTGGTACATATAATTTGAGTTTTAAAGTAAGATACAAAAATGGTGATAATTTTCATGAAAATACTTTACTTGCTGCAATTGAAGTAACAGAAAATTATGATGTGGCGCCTGTTCTTTATAGTTTTCCAAGTTATATTAGTAAAGGTCAAACTGATGTTGCTAGATTAGAAGTATATAACGCAAAAACTGAGTCTATATCTGGGGTTATAGTGACGCCTATATCAGATGTTGCGATCTCTCCTTCAAAATATTTCATCGGCTCAATGGATCCTGATGATGTTTTTTCTGCAAGCTTTACAATATACTCCAGTAATTTAGAAATTGGAGAAAATTACACAGTTGATTTTAAAGTTTCTTTTAAACAGGATGATAATTATTATGAAACAGATAGTGTTGGTTCTTCTTTTATGGTTGTACGACCAACTGTGCAGCAGGGCACTGATTTAAGTGTATATATAGTAATTTTGTTTGCAGCCATTATTGTTATCTATTTACTGATTCGTTTTTTAAAGAAAAGGCGGATTATTAGATGAAAAAGGAAGATTTTGTGATTGTTGCCGAAAAGATTAACAAGATTTATGGTAAAAAGGATACAAAAGTACAGGCTTTAAAGGATGTAAATATCTCGATTAAGAGGGGAGACTATATAACAATTATTGGGCCATCTGGTAGTGGTAAGTCTACTTTTATGAATATAATTGGTTGTCTTGATAAACCTACATCTGGTAGATTGTATATTGATAACAAAGATGTTTCAAGTTTAAATGATAACAAGCTTGCTAAGATAAGATTAGAAAAGATTGGTTTTGTTTTTCAGAAATATAATCTTATACCGACCTTGAGCGCTCTTGAAAATGTTTCTTTGTCTATGAGTTTTGCAGGTGTCTCAGCTGCTAAACGGGTTGAAAGAGCAGAAAAACTTTTAGAAAAAGTTGACTTGTCCCATCGGCTTTCTCATAAGCCTTCTGAGATGAGTGGTGGTGAACAGCAACGTGTAGCTATTGCAAGAGCTCTATCCAATAACCCTTCAATTATTCTTGCCGATGAACCAACGGGTAATGTTGATTCAAAAAGTGGTAGAAGAATAATGGACATCTTAGAAGAGATTAACACTCAAGGTGAAACAGTTATTGTTGTAACACACGATCCAAATATCGCAAAGCGCGGTAAATGGACTGTTAGGATTCATGATGGAGTAGTTAGTTCCTATGCTAATAGATAATATAAAGCTTGCATTTAAAAACATAAAAGAACGTAAATCACGTGTTTTTCTTACATTAATTGGTATTGCTATTGGTATAATGTCAATTGTTGCTTTGATGAGTATTGGTCAGGGTATGCAGTCAGCAGTTGAAGGGGAGCTTTCTTCTCTTACAGATACAATTATTGTAACAACAGGTAATGTTGATGCAAGTCCCGTAGGTGGTGGTTTTACAGGTGGCGGATATGGGAATTTTTTTACAGAAAGAGACATTGATGACATTAAACGAATTAATGGACTCAAAAGTGTAGATCCTATTATGTTTGCTCCCTCTTATGTTGAATTTAATGGTGACGTGGAAGTAATTACTCTTCTTGGTATGAATGCTGAGAGTATGTCTAATGTTTTTGGTATTGATTTTTTAGGTTTAGAATCAGGGGAATTTATGAATACTGGGGATCAAAATAAGTGTATTGTTGGTAATAGTGTTGCTCATAAATATTTTGATACCGAAATCATTGTTGGAAACAATATTAAGATAAATAACAAGAAGTTTTATGTAAATGGTATTTACAGGAAACAGGGTGCAGGTTTTTCTACTCAAACTGATGAGTATGTCCATTTGACTATCAGAGACTTTAAAGAAGTGACTGGTAGAGATAATATTAGTGGGATTCTTGTTAGAGTTTCTGATGTTGGGAATGCAGAAGCTATTGCAGATGAAATAGAGTTTGCTATAAATGAAAATCACGGTGATAGTGATTTTGCAAATGCAATTACAATGACCTCTATTCTTGAAAGTATTCAGAGTGTATTATCTGTTATAAGTGTTTTTTTGTTAGGTATTGCTGCTATTGCTCTTGTTGTTGCATCGATTGGTATTATGAATACGATGCTTACTTCAGTTATTGAACGTACTCATGAGATAGGTATAATGAAAGCAATTGGTGCCAAAAGTACCGATGTTATGAGTATTTTTTTAACAGAGGGGATTATGATATCGCTATTTGGTGGTATTGTCGGAACAATACTTGGTATAATTGCTGGGATTCTTTTTGGTATGGCTTCGTCTAATTTTGGTGGTGCTGGTATTCCGATTGAACCGGTGATTAGTATTGTTACTATAATAATTTCTATCGGTGTTGCTCTATTTGTTGGTATTATTTCTAGTTTATATCCAGCAAGAAAGGCTTCTAAGATGAGCCCTATTGAAGCTGTGAGATATGAATAAAAAACGTCAAACAACGATTAAAATATACAAAAGATTATATAAATTAGCTTTATTCGGTCATCAAAGATGCTTTCTAAGTTTAATAAAAAAGATTATCTTATCTTAAATAAACAACCATTGGCAGGTACGACAGTTGTAAATTGGGTAAAAGTACTAATCGAAAACAATTTTAGAGTTGATTGGCAGTTCATTCCAAAAGCTTTGTATGTCACAATGATGATTATTTTTGTAACACCATTACGATTGATTGAAAAAAAAAAGTTTGATGAAAAAATTAAAAATATAGAAATTAAAAAACCAATTTTTATTATAGGTCACTGGAGAAGCGGTACAACTTTTTTACATTACTTAATGGGCCAAGATAAAAACCTTGGGTATACTTCAACAATGGATACACTTGATCCAAGTATCTTTTTGAATTATGAAAAAATTTTAAAAAATATAGTGTCAAATAGTCTACCAAAAAAAAGACCTATGGATAATCTCGAAATGGAAGCAAATCTACCATATGAAGAAGAATATGCCATTTCAAATCTTTGCCCATATTCATTTTATCATGCTTGGTATTTTCCAAGAGAAATAGATAGATATTTTAAAAGAGATGTTTTGTATGAGGATGTAGATGAATCGATTATTAAAGAATGGAAGAAAGTATACTCTTATTTTTTGAAAAAAATAATTTATAAGCATAATGGAAAACAGATAATGCTTAAAAGCCTAGTTAACACAGCAAAAATAAAACTTTTATTAGAAATGTTTCCAGATGCAAAATTTATTCATATTTGTAGAAACCCTTATAACGTTTATATGTCAACATGGAAATTGTACAACAGCATCCTTCCATTGTTTTCCTTTCAACACATAGATAAAGAAGAATTTGATAAATCGATATTTAGGATTTATAAAGGGATCTATAAAAAATATCTAAAAGAAAAAAAATTGATACCCAAAGAAAACTTAATTGAGATAAAATATGAAGAATTTATTAAAAAACCTGTAAAGACTTTGGAAGAAATTTACTCTAAATTTGAGTTATCTAGCTTTGAAAAGGCAAAGCCTTCTTTTGATAAATATGTTAAAAAACATGAAAATTATAAAAGAAATCATCATAAGATTGATGATAAAATTAAAAAGAAGGTTTATAGCGAATGGGAATTTGCTTTTAAAGAGTTTAATTATAAAAAATAATCTTTTTAGATAATTCCAATAATAAAAGCAACAAGTGCAATTGCAAGTGCTACTCTGATAAGTTGTGCAGTTATTGCTGCGTTTTTAATATCTCTTAGTGCCAATATTACAATTATGAGTGTTATAATTCCAACGGGTATTATAGCTAATAGATACCATATATTTAGAATGTTCAAAGTGTATGGCAATGGTGTTAATATAACAGTTATTATCAGAAATACACAGGCAACATATGATGCTTTTTTCTTTCCAATTTGTATAGGCAGTGATCTTCTGATGAGTTTATCTCCTTCTGTGTCACGTATGTCCATTATTATTTCTCTACCGGTCATTACAAAAAAGGTCATTATTGATAGAATGAAAGAGGAATATGGGTTTCCAACTGCTGCTCCTCCAAAAGTAAATGATATGGCTGAAATAAATGCAACTGTCATGTTGCTAACTATTCCTATATTTTTTGAGTATTTTTCATAGACAATTAGTAGTAATATACTAATTACTGCTATTCCCAAACACAATAGGTTTACGAAAAAAGATATTGTGATTCCTATCGCAAAAAAGGCTATTGAGAAATAAAGCATTTCTTTTGGTTTTATAATTCCTTTTGGTATTGGCCTATCTGCATGATTTATCTTATCGATTTCCCAATCAAAGTAATCATTGAATGTCATACTTGCAGCTGTTACAAAGAAAGTTGATATTACTGCCAAAAGTAGATTTATTGAGTCGTATACTGCACCTGCAACAAGTCCACCAACATATACACTTACCATCCCAAGAGGTGTTGTCTGTGGTCTTATTGATATGATGAATGCTTTTGCTTTTTTAGGAAGGGAGTTTTTCATGTTTTATCAATTTAAGGCTTGTCAACATAATTCTTGTATTATAATTTTTTTATATATTATCGTTTTTTTAAGATTGTAATAAATTTAATAGAAAGATATTTATAATAATTGTAATATTGTTATAGAGCAATGCTCTTTAAAAATAAAAAAATACTATTAACAATTTCTTTACTTTTTATTATTACTCTGTCAAATATTGTTGTAGCAAATAATGATATTTTTCAGGAAATGAGCATAGAAAATCTTTCTTTTAAACAAGAAATTGAGATACCAATAGATACAAGTCTTGAAGAAGCAAAATATCAAGCAATTGATTTAAAAATAAACTTTAAAAACTCTTGTTATGCAGTTGATGAAAAGGATCACTCGATAAGAATTGGATTTGAAAATGGTGATTATGTTGAAGAAATTGAATCTCAAATATATGATCTTGAAAAAACAGATGATTCTCATATCAACTCATGCAATGTTGTTTTTTTAATACCTCAAGAAGCAAATGGTGAAGAGACATACTATGTTTTTTATGATTCGGAAAAAACAGAGAATGTTGAATACCAAGATCACATAGAGGTAGATGAATCTCATTATTATTATGAACCTATATCTGGTCAAAAAATAGATATTGATTATTATTCTATAAAAGAAAAAGATGAGGTGATATATGGAATAGCTCAAAAAGGTGAACTACTAGGTAATCCTATTGCTCTTAGTATCATTAAATTCAAACCAGGTTCAAAAGTAGTTGAGACCTATAACATAGATCAATTATTTACTCTTGATATGAGATATGGAATTTTTGAACAACCTCGTTATTATGGTTCTGCCTGGGCAGATAATGTAAAAAAAACTGTTCTTGTAGATGGAAATTTAATGGCTAGGTTTAGAATTACATGCTCCTCACCTATTGGTGATATATTATCTGATAATATCTATACCTATTATCATTGTCCAACAGATACAAAAAGAATCTTTGTTGATTGTTATCATGAGGTTTTAAAGGATATTAAGGTTGAAGAACCAAGTTTTTTAGATGGAACATTTGGTGGTATTGTTTCAATCAAATCAAGAAGCTCTACAATCGAAAAGATGGATGTTGGTGAAATTTATCCTGAGATGTATGTTTATACTGAAGATGAGACAATTGATGATTTTCCTGTTCCACAGAACCCATCAACAGTTGAAAGAGAGCCTATTGTATCAACAGAGGATGATATTGATTTAGGTAAAAACGCTTGGGTTAGTTTAAGTGATTCACAAAAAGGCGTATCGCATGCCATACTTCTTAATTCTGATTCTGGTTTTTGTGAAGGGGAAAATGATGGTGTTCAGGTTAAGGCATGGGCTGAAGAAAATATCAAACTTCCAGGTCTTGAGGCAGATACTGGAAATTTGTATGTTCATAGAAATTCATATGAAAATGGAGAGCACAGAAGCAATCTTGATAAAGGTTTTAATGTAAATTATAAAGCAGAGTTTTTAAGTGTAATGGATAGTTATGAGAGAGTTGATAGGGAATCAGATATCTTTCAAAAAATATCAAGAATTGCTCCTATTTTAAGAGAGGATATAACTGAAGAAATAACAGAGGAAAAAGAACGTTATTCTCTTACTACTTTTGTTCATATGGCTCCTTCTTTTTCAATGGGTTCACTTCTTTCTGCTGCTACAGGTGTTAAAATCCCATATATTTATGCTGAACTTTATAAAGAAAATCAGTTTAAATCATCAGGATCTGTTGGTAGACTTAGTCTTGGTGATATTCATTTTGATTTAGAGGGAAAAAAATTATTTGAAAAAATAAAGGTGGTTTTAGGTGTTTTTGATCTGAAAAATAGTAGTTTTTTCAAAAAGATTGTTTTTCCAGATCTTGAAGAAGGAACCTATGTTGTAAAGATTTTTAGAGAAAATCCTTTATTTGGAAATGAAAGAGAATACATTGGTTTTGGGATTGCTGAGGTTAAAGAAAATACCGTTCTTAGGATAACTTGCACGGCAAATTCCAAAAGTTGTTTTTCTATTTTTGATCAAAATAGTGAAGGAATTGAAAATGTTTTGTTTTATTTGATTCAAGATGATCAGATAGTATCTGATGGACTTTCTGATTTAAATGGTTCTGTGAAATTAGATGCTCCATGCGATTTGAAGGATAAGTATCTTTTAAATGTATTTTACAAAGGATTTTTAATCCAAGAAAAAGAAATAAGACTTGGTTTATTGAATCATTTTAAGGAATATTCAGATAGTTTCAATGTTGACTTATACGACTTAGATGTCGAGCTTACTGATAAATGGGGTTTTACTCCTACTGTTGACGTTAAGCTTTTTGTTACAAGTGAGGATATGCATGAAGAAGAAACCATTTTTGCAGTAAAAATAGATAATTCTAATTATATATTTGAAAAACTTGTTTCTTCTAATTATCTTTTAAAACTGAAATATAAGTCATTTGAAATTGAGAGCGATATAGATTTAAACGATGATAAGCGGGTAAATCTTGTTTTTCCTGCAGAATATGAGATAAAAATAAATATTTTGAATAATGTTGGAACAAAAGTTGATGAAGGAACTGTCCATGTTTCTAGAGAAAGTAAAGAAATAGAAGTAGATATTGATGAGGATGGTCAAGCAATTTTTACAGTTCCACCTGGAAAATACGATATCGATATTTTTATTGATAATGAAAAGGTTGCTTTTCAAGAAATCAATATAAAAGGAGAAAAAACACTTGATGTAATATCAAATAAAGATTCGTTTTTACATACATTGTTTTTGATTCTCGGTCTTTTAGGTATTATCAGTTCGTTTGTTTTTCTTTTTTATAAAACGAATTTTAAAAGTTGTTTAAAGCTATTTGTTATCTTTTTATTGGTTATATCTATCTTTCAACCTTGGTGGATTTTACATGGTGAAGAAAATGATGTTTCTACAAAAACTGTTACAATGCTTTATCCGCCAAATATGGTTACTTTAACAGATAGTTCAGATGGATTTGGAGGAAGTCTTAGCGTTCTTCCATCTGAACTTGTGGATGTTTTGGTTTTACTATCGATTTTAATAGCTGTTTCAATTGTTTTGATGCTTTCATCAATTTTTATAAATGAAAGGTTCAAGAAAATAAAAAAGGGTCTTTTGATCTTTTCATCTTTATTGATTGTAGTTTCTTTAGGTGTTTTTTATTACGCTATGACACTTGTTACAAAACTTGGCGTTGGTTCTTTTATTGGTTCAAAAGAAATATTGGTATCAATACCAGGTCAAACAGAAGGTTTAGATGTGTTTTGTAGTTGGGGTCCAGGTGTTGGTTTTTATCTTGCAGTTATTTCGTTATTACTTATTTTTGTATATGTTTTTGTTGATTTCAAAAATTTAGGAAAAAAAATTTTAAAATAAATTAGAGTGTGTATAAATTATATAGCATAGAATCTACTCTAATTTTCTTAAGAATTTTATTTAATATTAAACTATTTTGTAAGAAATTTCGATAAAATTTATTTTTTGACTTTTGGTTTGACCCCTTCTGAGAAGGTACCATCTGTCTTTTGTATCATGACAGTTGCTTCTTTTTTTTTCGCAATCTTTTTTGCTTCTTTTATTGCTGTTTCTTTTGTTCTGTGGTGGCTATATATTTTACCATGTCCACGTACTGCCCAGTCTCCTTTTACTTGACCTGGCTGAGGCTTGCTTACAACATAAATTACATTGGATGCTTTTTTATCTTTTACCATCTTTCATCATTTAGTTTGTATAAAATAAGAGTTTAAATTGATTATGTTTTTGTATCATTCAACTTGAGCAAATGCTACAGCATAGTTATGTCCATATATCTTTGCACATTTTGGACATGTTGTAAAATAGATGTAGTATTTTTTTGTCTTTTTCCCTTGCGATGAAACATATTTTTCCATTTCTTTTAACCATTTTGGAACAGCGTTATACGGTCCATCAAAAACTTTACTAAGAAAAGTCCCTGAAAGTTTGACGTTTTCAATTTCTGGAACATTTTTTGTTACTGTCATATATAGTTCTGATTTCCATGGTGAAGGATCTGTAGCAAGTAGCAAAAAATCATTTATTTTTGGATCTGCTTTTGCATCTTGTGCTTTCTGCCACATTCCTCCAATAGTCTTTTTCATACTACTTTGAAGTGGTTTATGAAAAATCTGTCGTACAGTATCTTTTATGAAAAGTTTGTCTTTCCAGTTGTGGATTTTTTCGTTCCATGGTTCTGGGTCAAATTTTGGGCAGCAATTTTCAGAATCTTTATTTTCATGTGTCATAGTTTTATTAGAATAAAAAATGAGTATATAATTATTTTTTAAATGAGTGCTCCCGCCGGGATTTGAACCCGGGTAGCTGGCTCGAAAGGCCAGAATGATTGGCCGGACTACACCACGGGAGCAAAAAATATTATATTTTTCGGGAATGTTAATCTATTATTAAAAATTACGCCTTTTTCTGTAAGGTTTTATCATAAAAACTGTTTTGGCTAACTTTTATATATAAATTATTTATTAACATATGTTAAGTAATTGGGTTTTAAAAAACCAATATGTGTGGGGGTAAATAAAAAAATGAAAAGTAAAATTTTTAAAATGCTTGTTGCAACAGCTATAATGATATTTCTTTCAGTGCCTGCTATATCGGGTTTTTCTATTGATATAGGTGATAATAAAAATAACATAATAGGTACTCCTCCTAGTTCCTTTGATTTAAGGGATGTAGATGGATTAAACTTTGTTTCAGGCATAAGAGAGCAGTCTGGTGGTACATGTTGGGCTCATGGTGTAATGGCTTCTATGGAAGGAAATATGTTGATTAACGATGTTTGGGATAAAAACGATGAACCTGGATTTGAGCCAGATCTCGCTGAATATCATCTTGATTGGTGGAATGGGTTTAATACATTTAACAACGATGATAGTGAAGAAGAAAGTGGCTTAGATGTTCATTATGGTGGTGATTATCTTGTGGCATCTGCTTATCTTTCACGTGGAGAAGGTGCTGTAAGAGACCGAGATGGTCAATTTTTTAGTTCTCCACCAGATCGTTATAGTCCTGATTTTCATATATATTATCCAAGAGATATAGAATGGTTTACAATTGGCGATAATCTAGAAAATATCGATATCATAAAACAAAAAGTTATGGAGGAAGGTGTTGTCGGAACCGCTCTTTGTATTGGTGGCTTTATGAATGATGATTATGTTCATTATCAGCCACCTGATAATGAAAATCCTCCTAATCATGCTGTTGCGATTGTTGGTTGGGATGATAATAAGGAAACTCAGGCTCCAGAGGATGGTGCATGGCTGATAAAAAATTCATGGGGTACTAATTGGGGTGAAGCAGGATATTTTTGGATTTCATATTACGATAAGCATTGTTGTAGAGACCCTGAAATGGGTGCTGTGTCTTTTCAGGGTGTTGATCTTTTGCCTTATGATAATGTGTATTATCATGATTATCATGGTTGGCGTGATACGAAAACTGATTGCTCTGAGGCTTTTAATGCGTTTGTCTCAGAAGGTGATGAGATAATTAACTCTGTTAGTTTTTTTACTGCAGATGATGATGTTGATTATACTGTAAAGATCTATGATAGGTTTGAAGATGGTGAGTTGAAATATCTTTTGTCAACTGAGGAAGGAACTATTGCTTATCGTGGTTTTCATACAATTGATCTGACAAGTCCTGTTGGTCTCGAGGAGGGTGATGATTTTTACATTTATCTAGATCTTTCTAAAGGTGGCCATCCTTTTGATAGAACATCTATAGTTCCAGTTCTTCTTGTTGTAACCGCTATTGATGATGATGTTGTTATTTCATCGGCAAATGCTGGAGAAAGTTATTATTATCAAAACTCAAAGTGGAAGGATTTATTCTACACGCCACTTGGTGATCCTGAATGGTTTGGAACAGCTAACTTTTGTATGAAAGGACTTGCAAATGATTGGAATCCAACAGATCCTAATCTTAATGCATATGGTAATATTGATATAACCGGTGCCTCACCTGGTTCAACCGTTGAAACAACAATTTATATTGAAAATGTAGGAGATGATCTTTCTTGTTTGGATTGGGAGATAACCGAGGTTCCAGACTGGGGTGATTGGAGTTTTTCATCTGAATCGGGTGATCATATAAAACCTGCTGGTGGAGCTGAAGAAGTAAGTGTTAGTATAAAACTTTCAAATCAAAAAATCCCTGAATATACTGGTGAACTTATAGTGTCAAATAAGGAAAACCCTGATGATTTTGTTTCTCTTACTGTATCTATTGAAAGTCTTGTGAAATCACCAAAGACAAGATTAAATTTAAAAGATATAATTGAGGATTTATTATCGCAAGAAAGACCACTTATATCAAAGATTCTAAATCGCTTTATCTAAAAATATAGTAGCCCCGCCCAGATTCGAACTGGAGTCTCTGGCTCCAAAGGCCAAAATGATTGACCGCTACACCACGGGGCTAATTTATCTCTTATTAATTTAATGGAGTGCATAAAGATTTTACTATATAATATTTAATACTAAAAAAAATTTAAAAAATAAGTTGTGCAGGATATTTTTATCCTGCTATAGATTTTATTTATTTTTATTCTTCAGCTGTTGTTGGAACTGTTACAGTTACTGTAGCTTCAGCTGTTAGGCCGTCTTCGTCAGTGACTGTTACTTTAACAACATATGTTCCGTCTTCTGTAAATGTATGTACAAATGTCGCTGTAGTTCCTTCTTGGGCTACATCATCAATTTCCCAAGTATAGCCAGTTGTTGCGTTAATTGTGGCGTCACCTTCAGTAGCTGTTGCTTCGAAGGTTATTGCAGTTTCGTTAGTAATTGTCTCTGGAAGATCACCTAATGTTACCATTGGTGGATTTGTAACTGTTACCTCTGCAGTTACCGGATCACTATCTTCTGTCCCATCATTTACTGTCAATGTAACAGTATAGGTTCCAGATGCTGCGTATGCATATGTTGGATTTTCTTCTGTTGAAGTTCCTAACTCATCACCAAAGTCCCAAGCATAGGTTAGAGTGTCTTCATCTGCATCAGTTGAACTTTGGATGAATTCAACTGTTAGACCGTCGGCAGTTGAAATAAAAACTGCTACCGGCTTATTGTTTGTTGTCTCTTCTGTACATCCACTCAATATTCCTACTAACAAAAGCATTGCTATTAGAAATGCTAATATATTTTTTTTCAACTTTTTCTCCTCCTCACGCGGATTTCTATATATTTTATATATTCTATATACTATAAATAGATGAAAAGAAAAATATTATTTAACTGTTTCGTATTTTTTTATATTTAACCTTATAAACATAAACTATATTTAGAAACCAAAAGAGGCAGTAGATTGATTAACCAAAAATTACTTGAAGATATATCAACAATTCTCAAAAATAAGAATCTAAAGATTGCTATAGCTGAATCAGCAACGGGTGGTCTTATTGCAAGTAGTTTTACTAATATCTCTGGTAGCTCTGAATATTTTGATAGGGGTCTTGTTACATATAGCAATAAATCAAAGATTGAATTATTAGATGTTAAAAAGGAAAGTCTTGAAATATATGGTACTGTAAGTAGCGAAGTTGCAAAAGAGATGGCCGAAGGTGTAAGGAAAAAATCAGATGTTGATATAGGTGTTTCAACAACAGGTATAGCTGGGCCAACAGGTGGCACAAATGAAAAACCAGTTGGACTTGTTTTTATTGGCCTATGTTTAAGTGATAAAACCATTGTTAAAAAATATCAATTTGATGGTAACAGATTGGAAAACAAAGAAAATTTTTGTAATAAAGCTTTGAGTTTGATACATGAAAATATCAAAGTCTAAAATTTATAAAT
>Ga0180433_10005901_pt1 | contig 16328 bp, 17 predicted proteins | sample SS_ome_8_FD_132980 | JGI IMG/M metagenome (GOLD analysis project Ga0180433, IMG submission 132980) | Hypersaline lake sediment archaeal communities from the Salton Sea, California, USA - SS_1_D_1 metaG | ecosystem: Environmental > Aquatic > Non-marine Saline and Alkaline > Hypersaline >... | reverse complement strand
TGTAATAGGAGGGAAGACCCTGCCGCAGAACCCGGCCTCGATATCCTTGAACTCAGCGCCAGCGTCCTCCAGGGCAGCCAGGATTGCCTCGCGGCCTGTGTCCTCCACACGCTTTTCGGGAAATCTCCCGAATTTATGTAGCCCGACACCTACTATGCAAACCTCTCTCATATTTCTCCAAGCCTCTGAAGTACCCATAGCTTTCACCCTCTAAAAATGATTTTACCGCCCTTTTTTCACCGGTCTGAACTTGCACGCTAACAGGTCGTTGCCTTCGGCATCCTCCATGACCTTCTCGAAGTAAGCCTCCATTTCCACGCCGATGTCGACGGATTCCCAATCTTCTGTCACCACCGCATTTACCTGGCAACCTTCATCCATTGCGACTAAAGCTAGGGCATAGGGTACCTTCACCAGGGCACCGGGAAGCTGTTGCCAGACAACTGTGTAAGTATAGACCTTGCCTCTGCCACCAAGTGCAACCTCCTCCATCTCTTGTTTGCCACAATTGAGGCAAACCGCCCTGGTAGGGACAAAGTGCTTGCCGCAGTTCCTGCACTTTGAGGCGATAAGGTAAGGTTCTGCCCCCGGATCCTCAGGCACCCTAAACCCGGCCCCCGACCTCAAAGGAAGGCGCTTCTTCTCCGATGTAGCCTCACTCATAATCAGTCTCCTTGCTTTTGCTGCTAGTCCACCATGGAATATCCGCCGCTGACGCTTAGGACTTGCCCCGTGATCCACTCAGCACGATCGGAGGCGAGGAAGGTCACCGCATTGGCGATGTCAGCGGGAAGGCCCAGCCTCTGGTGCCCCCGTGCTAGGGGGTAGACGCGGTACACAGCCTGCTCACGCTCCCTCTGCTCCGGCGTCAGCTTTTCCCGATCCTCGAAGCGTCCCAAGGTAGCCTCAGTGTAAGTGGCGCCGGGGGAGACGCAGTTAACATTGATGCAGAAGCGGCCCATCTCCTTAGCCAGGGCCTTGCTGAAGCCAACGATCCCAGCCTTGGCCGCCGAGTAGACCGTCTGTCTTGGCTCTCCTACCCTCCCGGCATCCGAGATGGTGTTAACTATCTTGCCGTATTTCTGCTCGATCATGTAGTCGAGAACCGCTCTGGTGCAGTTGAAGTTGCCATAAAGGTTAATATGGATCCATTGCTCCCAGCCTGCTTGATCCATCTCGACAAAGAGTCCTGCAATTCCTCCGAACCCTCCTGGCCTAGCGGGGTCCACAACCCCCCAATTTCCCGCATTGTTGCAAAGGATGTCCACCCTACCCCATTCATCCACCACCTTCTTGACCATCGCCGTAACTTCTTCGAAATTGGTTATGTCTGCCTTGACCCCCATCGCCTGACCGCCTGCCGCCTTGATCTCATCGGCCACAGCCTTTGCCCGATCCTCATAGAAATCATTGACCGCCACTTTCGCCCCTTCCCCAGCCAGGGTAAGAACAATCTGGCGGCCAATGCCCCGTCCTGCTCCGGTTACGATAGCCACCCTGTCTTTAAGACCCAGATCCATCTATTAGCACTCCCTCCTCAGGTTTAATTTGCCAGCCCAAAAGCCAGTTTCTACCTAGATCAGCTCTCCTTTTCGCAGCTCCTTAATTTATTGTAGACCCAGAGGATGCAAGCGGTCAAGCTAAGCAGTATGGAACATCGTGTAGATTAGTTGGGGGAAAGCCCACCCCATAGTTTGCCCGTCTCAACCCGAATATGTCATAATATAAGAAGAGAGCTATTATAGCTCATAAATCACCAAAAGAAGCAGCGCTGCCAGTGCTTAAGACCGGGAGGATTTGAATATGGCGGGACCACTTGAAGGTATTCGCGTTCTTGATTGGACTCAATGGCAGCAGGGACCAGTGGCGACAGCTATGCTGGCTGACTTAGGGGCTGAGGTTATTCATATAGAACATCCTAACACCGGTGATGGAGCTCGGGGGTTGAAGCCAGCAGGCAGGCCGGACCTACTCCACGGAAGAGCTGCCTACTTTGAGTGCAATAACCGTGGTAAGAGGGGCATCACCCTAGACCTAGCCAAAGAGAAGGGGAGGGAGGTGCTTTATCGGTTAGTCAAGAATTCGGATGTTTTCGTGCATAATTTTCGGCAAGGCGTGCCAGAAAAGTTAGGGCTGGATTATGAGACCTTATGCCAATATAACCCTAACCTTATTTATACCGCAGCTTCTGGCTTTGGGCCAAAGGGGCCTGATGCTAAGGAGCCAGCTTTCGATTATATTGGACTGGCACGGTCGGGGATTATGACCATGATGGGAGAGGCAGATATGCCCCCATTGCTGATACAAATGGGCATTGCCGACCAGATGGGGGCGATAATGACCGCCTATGGGGTATTGGCTGCTATTATCGCACGGGAGAGGCTTGGAGTTGGTCAGCAGGTAGACGTATCTCACTTGGGCAGTATGATAGCCTTACAAGGATTAACTGTAAGTATGCAGCTTTATTACGGGGCGGAGATACCCAGGCCAAATAGAAAAAAGGCGGGTAACCCGCTGTGGAACTACTATCAGTGTAAGGACGGAAAGTGGCTTGTCCTGGCTGCGTTGCAATCGGGTAGACAATGGTCTTCGCTGTGCCAGGCTCTGGGTATTGAGCATCTGGAAAATGACCCCAGATTCGCCGATATTGATAAGAGAGCCGAGAATTCTGAGGAGCTTATTGCTATTCTGGATGAAATCTTCCTCACTAAGCCAATCTCGGAATGGATGAAAATTCTTAAGCAATACAGCGATCTCATTCCCGCTCCGGTTCAAACTATCACCGACCTGATCAATGACCCGCAAGTTGTAGCGAACGATTATATTATCGATTGCAATCATGAGGTTCTCGGTCCAGTGAAGGTGGTTGGCATCCCAATCCAGTTGAGCAAAACCCCCGGGGTAGTTAAGTGTGAAGCTCCTGAATTTGGTCAGCACACCGAGGAAGTCCTTATCGAAATTGGTGGCTATAGCTGGGAGGAGATTGCCAAGCTTCGAGATGAGCAAGTCATTTGAACTATAAAGCCATGAAAGCAAAATTAATTCATCGGGGGGATTTTAACAGTGACTCAGGAAGATAAGAAAAGACCAATAAACAGGCTACAATCAATGTACGCACTCCGAGCCTATGTAGATAAGATATACACAGCCGGGCTAAAAGCTAAGAAAGAAGGAAGACCTGTCGCCTGGTGTATGGCTGAGGGCTGGGCTGGCCCTATCCTTGAAGCTATGGATGTGGAAACAGTTTACCCGGAGAACTACGGTACTATCTGCGCCGCTTCGGGAGCTAGCACACCCTTTTTGGAGCGCGCTGATGCTGAGGGCTTTCCTACCCATTTGTGTGGCTACGCCCGAAACGGCCTCGGCTACGCTGCCTTAATGAGGGATTTGGGAGGAGAAATACCGCCGGAGGCACCCGCGGGAGGGATGCCCAAACCAACATTACTGCTGGCTTCGGGTATGGCATGTGATGCCAGGTTTAAGTGGTTTCAAGCTATGGGGCGCTACCTGGACGCTCCGCTATGGACATTGGAGTCCCCCAGTCCCGGGGCAAGAGAGGCCTTGATGGACGGTGCCTATGAGCGCGATGTCAATTTCTTGGTCGAAGAGCTAAGTAACTTTGTCGCATTCCTGGAACGCCTGCTGGGCAAGAAGATGGATTGGGATAGATTAGATGAGACGCGAGAGGGAACAAAAGAGATGAACGCGGTGTGGTACAAGGTTAACCAGCTGCGCAAGGCAAGACCCGGCCCTATGCATTCCAGAGACTTTTGGAGCAGCATGTCCGCCTCTATGTATCTGGGGGCAACTGATCCCGAAGTAATAACAGGCTTGTATCGCAACATGTATGACGAGGTCAAAAACAGGGTGGACAACAAGATAGCAGGTATTAACTCGGAGGAGAAATATAGACTGACATTTATTGGGCTCCCTCCCTGGCATAGCTTAGGATTTTTCGATCAGTTGGCGGAGAGAGGCTGGAATTTTGTGACCGAGGCTGCCTATCACCCACTCAAACCCTTTGATATAGATTTGAGTAAGGTCAGCAATCCCATAGAACGTTATGTCAGATCACGTTATCGGGGGCTTGCTCAATCCATTTATGATCTCTACAAGCCTGAGGAGGCCGCCGAGATTATTGAGGAGGTAAAACGGGACGGATCTGCTCATCGGGTATATTATAGAGGTGTCAAAGAGTTCCAAATTGACGGCGCTTTTCTCCATCCCCTCCTCACCTGTCGCGCGGCTACTTTCGCCTTACCCCTTGTTCAGACTCTATTGATGGAAGTGTGGAAGGTGCCTTCCTTAGTAATTGAGGGGGATATCGTTGATACAACTCTCTTCAACCCTGCCGAAGCCTTGAAGAAGGCAGAGGCATTCGAAGAGACTATGGATCATTACAAAAAGGTTAGGAAAGAAGAAGGGCTGGGGTGGTAAAGCAGACAAAGTTCGCTATAAGGGGGTTTTAATAGTGGTAGTAAAGGCAAGCCAAGGACTCACCAGGGTTAGGGAGATTTATCAAGACCGGCCCCTTAGGGTTAGAGAACTCCGGGCAGAAGGAAAGAAGGTGATGGGCTACCTTTGTATCTATCCTGTTTTGGAGATGATTACTGCCCTTGACCTGGTCCCCTACAGAATATTTGGAGATATGAGGGAAACAATAACCAAAGCGGATGCTTATATGCCAACAGTCGTTTGCCCTTTCCTTCGTAGCTGTCTGGACCTGGGATTGAAAGGCAAGTATGACTTCCTAGACGGGGTAGTTATGGCTCACATCTGCGATGTTGGTGCCGGCTTAGCTGGCATCTGGAACATGACGGTCAAGACGCCTTATTCCCACTTTATAGATACGCCCCATACTATCCATGAGACAGCCCAGGAGCAGCAAAAAGGGTTGCTGAAGGACTTTCAAAAGTCCTTGGAGTCGTTTACCGGAAAGGAACTTTCTCCAGGAAGACTTAAGGAAGCCATCGAAGCCCATAATCAACAGCGGGCATTGGTTCGGGAATTTTATGACTTGAAAAAGCTCGATCCGCCCCTCATCTCAGGAACAGAGACTATCCAAGTAATGGTGGCCTTGATGAGCCTCCCGGTAGAAGAAGGAAGTGAGCTTTTGAGGGAGGTTATAAACGAGGTCAAGGAACGCAGGGATGGTCCGCCACAGAAAGCGGCAAGACTTCTTGTTTGGGGCAGCATTATACACGATACAGCTATTATGGAGATGATTGAGAGCCTTGACGCCAATGTAGTGATGGATGATACCTGTGTCGGCAGTAGAGCATATTTTCCAGATGTCAAGCTCACCAACGATCCTTTAGAGGGGTTAGCTTATCACTATCTGGTGGAGCTTCAGTGCCCCCGTACATTCAAGGAAAGCACTCACGGCGGGACTAAGAAAGACTATATGACCGACCTGGAAACCAGGTTCAGCTATCTGGGGGATTACGCCAAAGACTGGAAGGTTAACGGGGCGATCCTCCAGTCGGTGAGGTATTGCGATGGTCACGGCTACGAAGTGCCTGGGGTCGAGGATTATCTGGCAAGCATAGGCTTGTCGAGCATATATCTGGAGCATGATTACACCGAGGGAGGCCTGGCACCGCTAAGGACGAGGGTTCAAGCCTTCCTTGAGATGATTAGCTAAAAAGTTCCCCGTATGAACTACGATGTATCGGCGCGAGGGGGTTTGCACCGATTTTCGCGGGATAGACGATGGGATGTCTTCGCCCAACTGAGATCCGGTTTGTCCTGATTTTTGAGCCCTCCGAGCAAAGACCTACGACCAATTTCGTATTGACAACATGGGAAGTTATTGATATAATAGTAGACTAGAAAAGATAAAATAAGACAAAATTACTTGTAATTACACTAACAAAGAAAGATATTAAGGAGAGAACGCCATGCATCTGAGCAGCCTAGCGCAACCAAGAACACAGCCAACGAACACCAGCCAATCCACTAATCCGGCGAAGATACTGCTCGCCGATGATGAGCCTGAGGTAGCCGAGGTCATTGAGCTTATGCTCCTCCGCTGTGGCTATCTTGTGACAGTAGTGAACAGCGGACGGGAGGCGTTGGACGCTTTCTCCGCTGAAAATTACGACTTGGTAATTACTGACATGTATATGCCTGACCTATCGGGACAGGAGGTTGCTAGAGCAGTCAAGGGGTCGATGGCAGAAGTGCCGGTCCTCTTAATCACTGGCTGGGCGCTGCAAATCGATCCCTCAGAGATAGACATCGACGGCATGATCGCCAAGCCATTTAACAAAGAGACCCTCTCCCAGCATGTAAACGAGGTTCTCAGTGGCAAAAATAAGAACTGAACCCCTGTGTGCTGGAGAGGCAAAGGAATGAAGACAACATGCCCGGGGTACGCCTCTCCTACCCCCAGGCTCACGTAGACAGAACCGGATAAATCACGGCCAAGTTGCCGTGTATTTCAACGGCAGTGTAAAGAAGAAGGTGGAACCCTGGCCGGGTTCCGATTCCAACCAAATCCGCCCTCCATGAGCTTCCACTAGCCTCCGACATACCAGTAGTCCCAGCCCAGCCCCTTTAACTCCTTCAAGTCTGGAGTCTTCCAGCCGCTGGAAGGGACCAAAGAGCTTGGCTTGATCTTGGAGAGATATACCCACCCCTTGATCGGCGATGCCAATAACCAGACGATCCTCCTCCGGCTTGGCGAGGACTCGTATCTCACCGCCCTGGGGCGAATACTTAACTGCGTTTTCCAGAAGATTATACAAGATGCGTTCCAGTCTCAGTGGGTCAGCATGGACTGAGGGAAGCCCTGTCGGTAATTCTATCACAAATCGGTGTGCTGAAGATTGCCGCCCTACTTTCTCGACTGCGTCTTGGACCGCGCTTTCAACGCTGACTGGTTCGGCGTGAATGAACAGACGGTCAGCCTGGGCCCTGGAAAGCTCGAGGAGGTTCCCCAATAGGTGAGACAATGCGTCTGCTTCCCAAGCTGCATCTTGGAGAAGCTGGTGCATTTCCTCCCGAGATAGACGTGTTTCCTCGCTCAGAGCTGTACTTATGGCCCCTATGATCACAGTTAGAGGGCTGCGGAGCTCATGAGAGACGAGGCTGATGAACTCATCTTTCAACTGGTCCAGCTTCTTGCGCTCGGTGATATCCCGGTCAATGCCTCGGTAGCCACAAAGCCGTCCGTCGGCGTCGAAAAAGGGCTCGCCGCTGGTGTCCAGTACAATCAATCGGCCATCCTTATGCAGGTTGGTATTCTCCAATCTTGCGAAAGGTCTCTGGGAGTCCACGATAGCTCGGAACTCCTCAGCGATACATTTTGCCTCCTCCGGGGGCATCAAGTCGAACGGCGTCTTACCGATGACTTCCTCTGGCTCGTATCCCAACAGGTCCTTGACTTTCGGGCTGGCATAGGTGTAGACGCCGTCGACGTCTACTTCCCAGACCCAATCACTCGTGCTCTCGGTCAAAGCCCGGAAACGCTCCTCACTCGCTCGTAGCGCCTCCTCCGCCCGCTTGTGCGCTTCCATGTTCCGCAGCCAGCGTCGCAAGGTTGCCGCCGGGCGGTCAGGCCCCAGGAATTCAGCCACAGGCATATAGTACAGGTTATCATAGATTACCGTTCCCACAACAGCGATCGGATGGGTTGCCAAGACATCTAAAATCATATCAGGATTGAAGCGCCGTCGGTCATACTGGCACAAGGCCAGGCACTTGCTGCCGGGGAAGAATGTGTTCAACTTAGCCTCATACTCGATTAACCGCTCGGAGCCAGGTAGCCCCCTAAGTGCCCAGGTCATTTCGCCAGTAACACGCAGCGCTGAGTAGCCCTCAGCCAGAGCACGCTCCGTCTCATTTCGCAACAGTTCGATCATACCATCCGGATTAAAGATTCCGTCCCGCATATAAGCATCTTTAGCAGTGAGGATGTTCAATTGCCCACTGTCGAGGTAAGGTTTCACCTCCACGCCATCGTACCGCAGATAGTCAAGGACAGTTTCGGCAGTATAGGCATCCACAATATATAGTACCTTCTCGCCTAGCTCCAACCCCTGCCGTAGGTAAGGGGTGAGCAATGCCCGGTGTTCCTCCTCCGTCTCATACAGGCAACAAAGGTGGTCTCCAGGCCTAAGATCTGTTATATTCCGTAAGATATAAGGAAATACCATAGCGTATACCCTCCTTTATGGTTAGTTGGCTACAGTATACGGTACAGATAATCGCTTTGAGTTTCAGTGCTGCCATTCTAAGTCGCGACAATGTCAACGTCAATATCACTTCCACAACCAATAGAACTTTGACACCGCTTGAACTTCTAGTTATCATTGAAACATCAAATAGTCAAATAGGACACTCCCGTGAAGCAGTTTCGCATACTGGTAGTTGACGATGAGGAACGAATTCTCAACTTCCTCAGGTCCAAGCTGAAAGCCTCAGGGTATGAAGTATTGACCGCCACTAATGGGGTTGAGGCCCTGGAGCAGGCCCAGGCTCAAGAGCCGGATATGATAGTGCTTGACCTGATCATGCCCAAAATGGACGGCTTTGAGACGCTTAAAGAGCTACGCAGCTTTTCGGCAGTGCCGGTTATTATACTCAGCGCCAGAGAGGCCGATGCTGACAAAATCAAAGGTCTTGGCCTGGGTGCCGACGACTACCTACCAAAGCCCTTCAACCCCGATGAACTGGTAGCCAGGGTGGAGGCAGTGAGGCGCCGGCTTGAACCTGCCGGAAGACGCAAGATCCCAGAGCTATTTCCCCTAGGGGATGTAACCATCGATTTTAAAAGGCGCAGCATTGTGGTTAGGGGCGAAGAAAAATACTTGACCCGAATCGAGTGGCTCTTGCTCAGCGAGCTTGCCAATAATGCCGGTCGCCTCATGCTCTATGAGGAACTCCTCACCCAGGTGTGGGGGCCCGAGTATCGCAACGATGTTCAGCTGCTCAGAACATGGATCAGTCGGCTGAGACACAAGCTGGAAAGGGATCCCGAAGATCCCAAGCTGATTCGCACCATCCCCAAGACGGGCTACATCATGGATCAGCCCACCTCCTGAACGGCCAAACAAATCCCCCTCACAAAGCTCCCCAGTGAGCTTTCAAGCCTCAGTCAGAGACCTGACCTCAAAATGTCACAACTTTGTAACGTTTTTTCTCCTCGTTTTATGACTTCTTCATCTCCAATTCACTATCATGTCCATATAGATCCTTTTCGGGGGAGAGCCATTAGCAAAAACCACGTCAAGTATGCATGTCACGCTTAAAGGCATAGCTCCGACGTGTGGGATTACAATCTCAGGCGAACAAAAGGTGGCAGGCGATGGTTGCCAGGGCCTATGTACTCTTTGATATTGTGGACGGAAAGTCTGAGCAGGTTGCCCAAGCTCTGCAGGACAAGCCAGGCGTGGTGATAGCAGAACAGCTCGAGGGCCCGCCCGACCTAATAATGGTGACCGAAGCGTCCGATCTGCCGCATCTGGCGAAACTGACCGTCCAGGCCATTACCTCAGTGGAGGCCATGATCCATGGTCTGCGCTTACTGCCGGTTCAGGATCCCTGAGCCTTTCTAGCTCCCTTTGGTCAAAAGTAATAGAGGAGGAAGCCCAAGATAGCTTTTCGGGGAAGCATGGTATGTTAGAAATCCCAATGAGCCGACAAATAAATAGAGAAGGAGACTGAACAGTATGCTTGAGGGTAAACGCATTGCCATCCTGGCTGAAGAGGGTTTTGAGGATTCAGAAGTCATCGAACCCATGCGGGCAATGAAGGATGCTGGTGCCAGGGTTGTGGTCGTGGGCAGCGGGTCCCAGGAAAGCTACCAAGGGAAGAGAGGTAAAGCAACGATTAAGGCCGATGTCACTGCCGATAAGGTCAGCGCCGAGGATTTTGATGCCATTATCGTCCCTGGTGGCTATGCCGCTGAGAGGATGCGTCTTCATCAATCGATGGTCGACCTGATAAGGAAGGCACACGATTTGGGCAAGGTGGTAGCAGCTATTTGCCATGGACCACAACTCCTTATCTCAGCTGACATAGTTAGAGGTCGCCGTGTTACCTCGTGGCCATCAGTAGCAGTAGACCTCAAGAACGCTGGCGCAGACTGGACTGATGAACCCCTAGTTCAAGACGGTAATCTCATCACCTCACGTAAGCCAGCTGACCTGCCGAGATTCAATAAAGCGATAATCGAAGCAATGACATCTAGAAAAAGTTTAGTAAGTTAATTTGATCCAGGGAAGATCGCGTCGTTTTTTGGAGAAATCAAAGAATAAGACCGCGAATATGTGGAATTGAAGCGTCAGTTGGGCTTCGAGTTCAACGTTATGTACCTCCCCCTCCACCTAGCGGTTGAGGAAGTGGGAGGAGTTGTGGTGGAGGGGGAGGTAAGCCCTCCCCGACAAATCAACACAACCAGCCTGTTTAGGATGCGCTCGGGGTCGATTGGGCAAGTAGGCTAATATATGATTGGACCAGTGGGGCCGATCCGTGTCAGGAGAGGGGGCATCCCCCTTCCCTCTTGCTTTTATTGCCCATTCCATCCCCCAAATCCACCCTGCTTTCGCCTCTTTACCTTGCCTTTACTCCGAATGTGCTAAGGTGAATTATCTGCTAAATGGGCAAGTTACAAGGCAAGCTCGATTCCTTCCACAGTTAACTCTGCGTCGGTGACCGATCTCAGAGGGGGAAGAGCTTGTTCGTCCATTCCCGGCTCGTACTTGAAGATGCCGGCGAGGTCTCTATTGAGCATAAAGATTAGCAGGGCAAGGGGCAGCTCCATAGGGCAGGCATCCTGACACTGGCCGCAGTTGACACAGGAGTCCATGGCATGGCTAGCCCTGATCATGGGGAACATGACATCGGGCGGAACCTCACCACCTAACACCATGCCTCTATCGGCCTCCAGACAACAGTCTTTACAATAGCAAATGGGGCAGGCATCGCGGCAACCAAAGCATTTGATACACTGGTTGAATTGCCCGAACCAGTAATCGAATCTTTCCTTGATGCTCATCTGCTTCAGCTGAGCGAAATCCCTCTCTTGCCAGTAGCGCGCCTCTGCCACCGCCGATTCGTCCTTCTTCTTCCTCGTCCCTATCGCTGCCTCATCCGCCTTTTCCATGCTGATAGCGCCGCAGTTGAACACATGCTCGATAAAATCGGAACCCTTATCGGAGCAAACCTCGATGAAAGTCGTCTTCTTATCTTTTGTCCCCCACTTGCCGCAGGCGAGATCAGCCATGGTGGGAATATTGCTCTCACATCTACGGCAGTTGTCCCTCCTCCCGTATCCCTTCTCCTCCAGCTCTCTTAAATCTCGCTCCTTCTCGCTGCCATCCTTCAACATTATCGTGAGTTTGCCGTCTTCGATATCCTCCCCAACGACGTCGGCAGGATCCACGCCGAATTCTTCGGCCATCATCAGCTTTCCCTTTGCTGATGGCAGGGTGCCGGTGCAATTTAGACCGATGAGGAGCAGGTTATCAAGGTTGATCTGGGTTCGCTTGGCGAGCTCGATGATAGCCTTAGCGTCGCACGGCTTGCAGACGACGGCTACCTTCATGTTGGCAGCACCATCCAGATATTCCTTAATGAAGCGGGCGATGTTGGGTGAGGCACAATGCAACGAGCCCGCGGTCTCGATCACTTCCTCTACGGTAGTGATCAGAACCGGGATGCCATCATACCGATTGCCATTCCTGGCCTTTACCGCCAGCACCGCGTCTACCCTTTTGCTCTCCAGGGCACACTTGAGCAGCGCGGTAACCGCGCCTCCACATTCAGCCCTATCCACCATGGCCTGATCCGCGGATTTGGCGATATACATATCTCCCTTCATCGCTTAACCTCCATCTTTACAGCACATACCTTAGTTTCAGCACATTTGGCACCAGGGTCTAGAGCCGAATTAGTCAGCACATTGGCACAAGAATTGGGGAAGTGGAAAGGAACAAATAGCAACCCCGGTTGCACCCGGTCGGTCACTCTGGCATCAGCCTCAATGCTACCCCGCCTTGTGGTTAAGATGACGACATCATTTTCCTTGACCCCTTCCTTGGCCGCGTCATCGGGGTTGACTTCAACGAAGCCTCGAGGGACCTCAGCAAGCAGCTTTGGGGTTCTGCGAGTCATGTGCCCGGTATGATAGTGGAATATACTTCTTCCTGTAGTTAAGAAGTAGGGATATTCTTCATCGGGCACTTCTGCCGGAGGCTTATACTCCACCACCTGGAAGTGCCCTACACCATCAGGGGTACCGAATTTCTCCAAAAACATTGTGGGCGTGCCCGGATGGTCATCTGAAGGACAGGGCCAGTGAATGCCCCCGAGCGCATTCTCCAGCCTTTCGTAGGTTATCCCCTTATACTGAGGAACACAGCTTCTTATCTCCTCGAATATCTCTCCAGAGGATGAGAAATCGAACTTATCCTTGTGGCCCATCTTTTCCGCCAACTGGCATACGATCTGCCAGTCGGGTTTGGCCTCGCCGGGAGGTTCGATAACTTTGTTTATCTTCTGTACCCGCCTATCTATCCACGTATGGGTCGCCTCCCGTTCCACCCAGGTAGCTGCTGGCAGCACTACATGGGCAAGCTGAGTTATCTCGGTGGGGAATATATCCTGAACCACCAGGAAAGCAAGTTTCTCCAGGGCCTTCCTCAGATTATTGACGTCAGGTACCACCATCAGGGGGTCCGCCCCCACGATATAAAGGTAGGAGAGATTGTAAAGCATATCTATATAGGTGAGGCCGGGCTTGGTCGGCAGGTTCTCCACCTTCCAGGCGTCCTCAAAGAATTTTGCTGTATCATCGCCCACGCGTTTGAACCCGGGGTAGAAAACACAAAGGCAGCCCATGTCACCGCTGCCTTCGCCATTTATCTGGCCCCTCATGGAGTTTACTCCACTGCCTGGCTTGCCTGCGTGCCCGCAAAGGAGAGCTAGATCAGCATGAAGCTTGACGTTGTCGCCGCCGACAATATGTTGACATATGCCTTGGTCATAGAGGATGCAGCCTCGCTCCGCTTTGGCATAGGTGATGGCTGCCTCTCTGATCTGGTCGATTGGAATCCCTGTGATCTCCTCCGCCTCCTTCAAGTCCAATGTGGACAGGAAGTTGCGAAGTGCATCAATGTCCGCTGTCCGCGATGCGATAAAATCTTTGTTTTCCAGCCCCTCTTCCAAGATGATTTTCATCATGGCGTTTATTAGGGCAGCATCCGTGCCCGACTTCAACGGCAGGTGGATGTCGGCCACATACCTAGCAGTAGCTGTCTTCCTAGGGTCGGTATAGAGCACCTTAGCACCGTTCTTAGCCTTCGCCCGTAACACCCTTCTGGTTATCAGCGGGAAGGTTTCCTTGATATTTACACCGGCAAGGAAGAAGCAATCAGCAAGCTCTAGGGACTCCTGGTTGGTCTGCATCACTCCAGAACCCATGGTAGGGATTAATCCAGCCACTGCCGAAGAATGGCACAGTCTACCGCAGTATTCGACGTTATTGGTGCCCATAACCACACGGGCAAACTTCTGCATAACGTAGGCATCCTCATTGCTGTTCCTGCACGAGGCGATAAAGCCAAAGTTCTCCGGGGTGGCTTCCTTTAGTTTGGAGGCAATTAAGTCCAGTGCTTCGTCCCATGAGGCCTCCTGAAGGGTGCCGTCTTTTCTTACCAGTGGCGTCTTCAGCCTATCCTCGCTGTAGACATACTCGTAGGCATTCTTACCTTTAGGGCAGTTCGTCCCTTCGTTTACTGGATGCTCCTTCCATGGCTCCTGCCCAATTATCTTGCCGTCTTCAACTACCAAGTAGATACCACACCCGCAACTACAGTAAGGACATATGGTAGGTACATACTCAATGCTCATCTTGCCTCCTGTTAAGTGGGCTTGGACCCAGCTGCTTTATCGTCTGGGCAAAACTCTTAACCGTATCAGCTAGTTTAGCTCCCTCAGACGGCGAGATCCATTCCAGCCTGAGCCGGTCACCAGCGATTCCTATGGCGTCAAGAAAAGGTCTTAACCCCACGACCCTCCTGCGGGCACTCAAGTTGCCTTTCTGGTAGTGGCAATCTCCGGGGTGACAGCCGCAAATGAGAACGCCATCGGCACCAGCAGCAAATGCCTTCGATATCAGCAGTTCGTTTACCCTGCCGGAACACATCACCCTTATTATCCTTAGATTGGCCGGGTATTTGATCCGCGCCGTACCTGCCATGTCGGCACCTCTATAGGAACACCAGTTACAGAGGAACCCGACTATTTTCGGTTCAAATTCATCCATATCGCCTCCGGTTAGGCAAAATTTTAGCCGCCCTCCTCAGGCAGCTTCCCCACCCCCCCGCGTAAGTACCGCTTCCACTGTGCCCCAATTCGATTGCCCTTTACTACATTGGTGGCAGCCCACAGATGCCGGAGCTGCAGGTGGGGCAGCTTGAATCAGAAAAGTCAGCCTCACTTGAGCTTGCGCTGAAGAACGAAGAAAAAAGCTTTCTCAGGTCCCGACTGCTGCACTTGGGGCAGTTCAGACCAGCGCTGTCCGCGCCCATGGATTGGCGCACCTCAAATTTCTCCCCACACTCATTACAACGATACTCATAGATTGGCATCTCAATTACCTCCCGCTTGTGAAAATCTAGGAGCTGAGATTTCTGGACGAAAGTGGTAAAATGATTTAAACAAGATTCCTCAACGCCTATTATACCCTATGGGGGTATGGTATAGCAACCCTGGGGAAGCTGATTCCTTTTCGCAGGAGAAAAAAAGATGCAAGAAGCAGTATCGCAGGAGACGCTACTGAAACGGCTTAAGAGGATCGAGGGGCAGATCCGCGGCATCCAGAGGATGATCCAGAACGATCGAGACTGTGAGAGCATCATCACGCAGCTTGCAGCTATCCGATCTGCTATTGAAGGCGTCGGTGCTCTTCTGTTGAACAATTACATGAAGCTTTGCTTGCGGGAAGAGTCCAAAGCTGATTCTGCCAGTGTTGATTCGCTGGCGCGGGCTGTTGCCATCTGGGGAAGAGTTCGCGTTGGCGAGGGTTCCTAGATCAAAATGTAACCGAGGACCCCATTTGGTAACGGTATGGCTGGTTGAGTCAAGAAGTTTGGTTAATGCCCCCCACTTAGGTTTGTTGATGAAGCGGTAATCATATCCATACTGTTAAAAGAGCGTTCGGTAAAATTGCTTTTTCAAGTAGAGGAGGTGTCTAAATGAATGAAGGCAAATTTGACCGCATTGTACGAGCTATCTTGGGAGCAGTTGCACTGATTATCGCCTTTGTTGTCGTGGGGGGAGCAACGCAAGTCGTGCTCTGGGTTATCGGCGGTATTTTACTGCTGACAGCGGCAACAGGCTTTTGTCTGCTCTACTACCCATTTCACCTTTCCACAAAGAAATAGCGAGCCCAACCGGGGCAAATCGTCAATCAGGATTTAAAGGGAGATGAATTTGAGCCGCCGCGCATCTAGAGCCCCAACATCACCCAGCCAGCCCTGCTGCTGAGCATAGGGCGGCAAGGTGCGAAGCAGATACCCATAGTACTCGATCGTGCTAGACGATCTCCCTTCAGCTCTAAAGGCGAATAGGAAGCCTTCGACCAGATCATGCAGCTCAATGGTGCTGTCATTCCTTCTCACCTTTCATTGCGGTCGGCCCTCTTATATATAATGCTCGGCTCCTGTAATAACACTATCCAGCAAATGCCTCACTGACCCCTTGTAATGAAAACCAAGTAGCTTCTTCACGGGCTCAGAGCCCCGGAAGAGAAGCACAGCAGGCAAAGGAAGTATGTTGTACCTCGCCGCCAGTTCAGAGTCCTTTTCGACATCGATCCTGACGAATTTTATTCTCCCCTCATACTCTTTGGCCAGGTCCTCCATGACCAGACAAAGGGCAAAGCATGACCCACACGCGGGAGTAGTGAAGCAGGCAAACACCGGAAGGTCAGATTTCAGCACCTCCTTGTCGAACTCCTGGCCTGTAATCTCTGCTATCATCATGCCCTCCCCCATAGCCCACCTGATGGAAAGCGGGGCTGAATGGTATTTCCAGCACGCGCGGGTCTTTCAGCTTCACTCACGTGTTCCTGTGAAAGCCTTGATGAAAACCTCTGGAATCACGGCCTCGTCATCCGGCAATCCAAGCTTTCTTCTGGCTTCATGGTAGTCTGTGGTTCCAAACGATTCGTCTGATCCAAAGGCTGTACATAAGGCCTCTCTCAGAGCCTCAAGGGCATTGTTCAGTTCAAGGGAATTCATCATAGGAATTGCTAGAGAGTGAGGCCTGTATTGCGAGGCTATTTCCTCACTGCAGTTTTTGCTAATCCAATCCGTGCA
>Ga0180433_10005900_pt1 | contig 16332 bp, 39 predicted proteins | sample SS_ome_8_FD_132980 | JGI IMG/M metagenome (GOLD analysis project Ga0180433, IMG submission 132980) | Hypersaline lake sediment archaeal communities from the Salton Sea, California, USA - SS_1_D_1 metaG | ecosystem: Environmental > Aquatic > Non-marine Saline and Alkaline > Hypersaline >... | reverse complement strand
TAATGATCCTTTTAAAATCAGGAACTTATACGAAGCCCCAGATGGTAAAAATCTTATTCTTATTGACTATTCAGGTTTTGAACTCAGGATTATGGCTTGGGCTTCCCAGGATTCTACTATGTTGAATTTATTCAGAAACAATGGTGATATGCATAGGCTTACAGCGTCTACATTGACAGGAAAACCTACGGATGAAATAACTAAAGAAGAAAGAAGAGACGCTAAAGCCGGTAACTTTGGTATTAGTTACGGTGGAACTGAGCATTCTTTACAGAAGACTCTTAAGACTATGGAAATAAGAAAGTCTATTGAAGAATGTGACGCAATTGTAAAAGCTATTAAAAAGACATATCCAGGTGTTCCTGCTTTTCAAAGTGCTATTGCTGATAAAGCTAGGAAACAAGGTTTTGTTGAAACTATATTTGGTTATAGGAGAATGTTAGGTAAAATTCGGTCTAATAACGGTTATGAAAGAGGACAGGATGAAAGAAGAGCTGCAAATACACCGATTCAGGGAACTGCAGCTGATATAATGAAAAATGCTCAGAACAAAGTTTATGAGTATATTTACAATAATAAGCTTCAAGGTAAATTTGATATGATTGCCCAAGTGCATGATGAAATTGTTTTTGAAGTAGATGAAGATCCTAAATTAATTGATAAAGTAGTAAGAGATGTTAAAGACATAATGGAAGAAAAACCGGTTAATTCTTTTAATATAGATCTTATTGCAGAAGTTAGTATTTCTAAAAAAGGTTGGGCAGATAAACAAGATTATGTATTTAAAGAAGAGGTAGAAGATGACTCAGAAATCTGAAGAAAAAACTCCAGAAGTTATAACTATTGTTGGTTTACCAATAATAGAAGAACGTAACTTTTGTTGGTGTATATGTGGCAGCAGGCATTTAATTAGAAAGACAGCTACTGGTAACTTTAGGGTAAATTGTCCTGAGTTAGGCTACAGCTTTTTGACAAAGACTGTTAGAGGCTTAGTAGTTAAGTTGCTTACTGCTTATACACAAATTGTAAATAATATGACTGAAGAGCAAAAACAGAGAGCTACTGAAATAATGATTGCTCGTAGGGTCATTGAAAAAATGGAAGGCAAGAGGGAGAACTTTGCAAATCTAGCAAGAGCAAGAAGTTTGGCTAAGGACCTTTATAGAAAATCCTATTTAAAAGATAATGGTAAAGGCGTTGTTGTTAACTTTAATGACGGTCATATAGAACTCGATTTTAGTGGAGAAGGGAGTGAAGAAAAGAGTACTACTGAGTAGGTTAGGAAAAGAACGTATTCATGCTTGTATCCCACTTATTTTAGAAAATTTACATAAGCATGTAGATATAAATATACTTGAGGATAATGATGAAGACTTATCATTTATTGTAGAAATAGGAATAAGAGACAGTATAAATGATCTTATTAGTCCTATAGTAAATAATATTATACAGGAGTTAAAAGATGAGTTTAAATAGACCAGGAATTCATGAGTACGCTATGAATATTGCTAAGGCAGTCGCAACTCGTAGTACATGTTTTCGTAAGAAAGTAGGCGCTGTAATTATGAGGGATAAAAAAATATTGTCTACTGGGTATAATGGAGCTCCTACTGGTTTAAAAGACTGTTTTGAACTTGGACTTTGTAGTAAAGAAGAAGGTTGTCTCTCAGTTCATGCTGAACAAAACGCAATAATATTTGCGGCTAAGAATGGTGTGAGAGTCGAAGACGCTGCAATATACGTGACTCACGCGCCTTGTTTGCAGTGTGCTAGAATGATAATAAACGCTGGCTTAAGTACTGTTTATTATGAAAAGGAAAATAAAGATATGAGCGGCTTAAGGTTTTTGTTAAGTTACGGACCTCGAACCATATGGTTAAAAAATGAGAAGTAGCAAATATTCTATCGAAGTAACAAAACGAAATATAGCTATAGAAAACGCTGCAGAGAGGCTGTGGGAAAAATTGGAATTCTGGACTAATGATATAAGTCTAGATGACTATGACCCTGAAAAAGATAAGTTTAATGGTACCTGGGACTTAGTAGCTAGTAAAAATGATCTTTTAGACTTTTTACTAGATGAAGTAGAAGAAGAATTTCTTGTTAAGCTTAACAGCTTGCATAGAGATTGGGCAATGTATATGTTTTTGTATCACAATATTACAGTATATAATAATGAATTTGAAAAAACATTGGAGGCTAGAGAATGATAAATAGACAAGTTATTGCTAAGTACTACATGGTTAAACTTTGTATAATAATCTTAGTTAGTTTTACTTATTTGTTTCTTGACATTGTATCTGTTAATTTCCTATTTACAGCTTTTGGGATTGATTTAACAAAAGTGCAGTCTTTTATGGTTGTTATTGGAGTTGCGTTTTTAACACATAAAGGTGAATTGTATGATCATAAACACCAGCACAATTTACGCTTATTTGTTCATGATAAACTTCTCAGATCTTTTAGTTACTTAATAAAGAGCGTATTGTTCTTATTTGTATCATTTGGCTATTTAGTTTATTTTACTTGATGCCCCTAAATATTTAAAAATATTAATCTTTATATTTATACTAAAAATGTTTTATTGTTTAACTGGGGCGATCTTGGAGCTCCTAAATATATTTGTTTTAAAAAATATTATATTTATTTTGGGTTAAAAAATTAGAGTTTATTTGTAGAAAAAAAGTTTTACTTAGTAAATAAAATAATATATTATTATATGTATTTAAATAATACAAGTTGATAAAAATTTTTTAATTCGTTTATTGGAGGAGAACTATGGACAATATTTTACAATTCGCTAGGAAAACAGACAACTTGATAAAAGAGAACATAAAACTTGAGTTGGAAATTCAGGAGAAAGAACAAGAAATTCAAGAGCAAAAATTAAAACAAGCTGCAGAAAAAGCAGAAAAAGCCAAAAAAGACACAACTAAACCTAAATCAAAACCAAAACCTAAGTCAAAAAAAGATAAATAAACTTCACAGTAATCCGGTCAGGGAGGTTCCGAAAGGTACCTCCTTATTTTAATGGAGGTTGTATGGATAAAATATATGTATATTATGAAGGTACATGGTATGAACCTGTTCCAGAAGAATTAGAAGGTGTTTGTCAAGGTTGTGAGTTAGAGAAAGAAACAGACATGACTTGTCCGTTAGGAAGTTTTTGCAATGTGAAGCGCGTAATTTTTAAAGAAACAGACATGCCAATTTCTACAGAAGTAGTAGGAAAAAAAGATGTGTTAGAACCTTTTACCTTAAAAAATAAAAATATGTTAAGAAATAAGTGGATAGTAAACAAAAATTCGAGTCAAGAATACTTAATAGTAGGCATAACTGATAAAGGCGTATTTCTTGGTTGTGGTACACATTTAACTTATGAACAATTGTTTGAAGACTACAGCTTTTTAAATGGTAGTTGTTGCGGAGTAAAAGTTTGAAACGCTGCAGATATTGCATATATTATAAAGAAGGTAAGTGTGAAAACTTTACTATTAGTAGTTCTATTATAGGTAGTTTAAAAGTAGTTTTTGAAGCTAGCAGTTGTGAATATTATTTTGAGTTTAAGGAAAAAGAAAATGATAGTAAAAATCAAGAAAAATAAGTACGTAAATATCAATTATATTGTGTCGCTTGAAATTGAGTATAAAGTTGTAAAAGTTACTACAATAGATGAGGTTATAAAAGTAGAGTTTGAGTCTATAGAAGAAGCTAATAACTTTATTATCAGGATTAAAAAGAGTAGTGAGGCAGTACCTATTAAATTAGGTACAATTGCTAAAGTATTAGGATTTGCGAGAGCACATTTATGATTGAGAAAAAAGAACATCATATAGATGAAGTAGAAATGAAACAGCTGCAGGACTTTGCCCATTTACTTTGGCTTGGTAACGGTAATAAAATAGATTTAACTGTTGTTAGTTATAAAAGAGATAAAAAGCATAAAGTATTTAATACAAGAGAAAAATTAAAGATGCTTGAATTACATGAAGAAGAAAAGTTAACAATGGAAGATCTAAGTAAAATTTTCAAAATTCATCCAAGTTCTGTAAGTAAGTTTATAAGAGAAGTAAAAAACAATAAAAAGTAAGGAGGCAAAAATGACGTCAAAAGTTCATGAAGACTGTACTAATTGTGGAGACTGCGGTAATCCGAAAGAATTCAAAAACGCTGTAACTGTGTTTGCGGATTTAATAGATGACTTATCAGATTTTGCGGAAGCTAAAGAACAAGTAAAAGGTGTTTATTGTCATTTTATAGCCGATATATTTCATGCTTATTTAAAGAAAAGAGCTGCAGCTAAGAAGACTACAGTGTTTGCTTTGGTGAAAGACGTAAAAGAGTCTTTTAAAACTTATGAAAAAATTTTTAAGATTATTAACGAACAAGAAATGGAAGGTGAATAATGTTTAAAACTTATAGAAAAAAGCCAGTTACTGTAAAAGCAGTACAGCTGACTTCTGATAATATTGAAGAAGTCTTTTCTCTGCTTCCTACTACAGCGTTTGATCTTAGTACTGCCCAGAATTTTGATGATGGCTTAGTAATTAATACTCTTGAAGGTAAAATGTTAGCTAAGCTTGATGATTATATTATTCAGGGTATTAAAGGAGAATTTTATCCATGTGATGCAGAAATATTTAAACTTACTTATGATGAATTTTATCCTTGTAGTATTGAGTCGACTGGACTTATTTATGAGGAGAAATAATGGTAGACTTAATAATAGTAATACTTCTTGGTATAAATATTTTAGTACTGACGCACAGTCATAATAGTTTGACACGTCAAAATATGCTTTTATATGAAGTAATGAAGGATATTAATGATGAATTAAAGGAGAAATAAAATGGCATTAGAAACGTTAAAAGGTGTTAAGAAGCTTGGAGAATTTGATGTGGTTATTATGGATGAGTTAAGAGAGAAATTTCCTGAGAAGTTTAACGAATCTGGAGCAATGGATTATAAATGGTTTGAGAAAGATATTAGGCCAAACAACTTTGTTTATGTGAGAAATGACGTGAATAGTATCTCATTTACAATTCAGAATGGGCCAATTAAAGAAAATGGCATAAATGGGTGTCAAGTAGACACTATTATTGAGGCCGCTAAAACTATTATTGAAGGGCTGAATAATAAGTTACCATGTAGAGAAAATTCTATTGCTATCACTAAACTTGATGAAGCTTTAATGTGGCTTGAGAAAAGAAAAAAAGATAGAGAAGCTCGGGGTGTTGAAGGCTTTAATAAAAAGTAAGGAAAAACTATGATAAAGATAATTGATATGTGCGCTACTTTAATAGTAATAGTATTTATAGTTTTTGTTAGCATATGGATATTTGGACAATATATGGAGCAAAAAGAAAAAGAATACGAGCGGATTATTCTTTGTATTGATGAATGCCCAGAGGAGTCAGCAAAATGTATTTTAAAGTGCCGGAAAAGTTTGGAGGACGAATAAATGACATGAGAGACGTAATTACTGGGTTTGCTATAGGTCTTGTTGTAGCTGGATGCTTTATGATTCTAATGCTAGTTTCAATAGACACTGCAGATGAATATTATGATTGTAAGCAGATGGAATTGGTAGTAAAAGAACTGCATAAGTACACAGATAAAGAAATAAAGTGTTGGATGATTATTAGAAGAGTAGAAGGGGCAGAAGCTTACAGTGTTTTAAAAGAAGAAGATAATGTTTCTTTTATTGAGGAGTAAGTATGAAAATCAAACCCGCTGCAGTGTCTGACAAACGAAAAATTAAAGGTTGTTATGCCTGCAAGCATTTAGATTTTTATGAGGCATATCATGAAGAAGCTGCAGATTCCGGTTGGTTTTGCAGCGTTCGGGAAAATATAGATCCACGGCGGTTTCCTTACAAAAGGAAATGTAGGTGGGCTAGTAAACTGGATTACTTTTATAAAGGAGTTGAAGAATGAGTAAAGAAAAATGTGAATTTTGTGAACTAGAAATGTCGTATATAGTAGATGATATCGTAATTAGTTTAGATTTAGAGGAGGAGTTTAATTTTGAAATAGAACAAGATGAATGTTCACATATTACCTCTTTAAAAATAAATTATTGTCCTTTTTGTGGTAAAAAACTATGAGTAAACAACAAAAAAATTTCAGAATCGAGTTACTTGAAGAATTTGTAGAAGCAGATAGTATAGAAGAAGCGCTGCAAGAACTGGAAGACAATCTTGGTGAGTATATTTATCTTATAGAAGAAGATGATAAGGAGTACAATTAATGGGTTTCACAATTACTATAAAAGTAGATGAAGAATTTGAAGCTATGGAGTATAAACGAGATAAAAATAGGATGATTAAAGATAACCTTACTAAGCAGCTCATAGCTCTTGTTTCTATTGATTCTCACGTGCTTTGTATAGATCCAAGGCAAAGTCCGCAGAAAACTATAGTAGATACAGTAGAAGATATTGTCTATGACTTGGCAGATGCCATCGTAAACATAATGATAGCAGAAGCTGCAATTGCAGCAACTGAAAATTTAGATATGCTTAATTAAGGAGAAGGATGAAATGGATATAAAGTTTAAAATAAATGAGTATAGCCGTAGAGCTGAAGTTGTAACTGCGCTTATAGAAGCGGGTCATAAATTATCAGTTGAAACTGAGGGTAAAACTCATTTTGATGTTACTTCGTATATCGTAGTACATGACATAGATGACTGCTTAGTAAAATAACCAGCTGCAGATTAGGAGGTCTTATGAGAAAGTATCCAAAAATTAAAAATGTTTTTAAAAGAGAAGAAAACGGTAGATCTTTTATTAAAAAGTTTACTTGTCCTGAATTTGAGTACTTAAAAAATAATGATTGGTTTGGTACAGAAAAAGTAGACGGAACCAATATTAGGTTAATTTGGGACGGCGAAAAATCTTATATCAGAGGAAAACAAGATGAGTCACAAATACCAGTTTTTCTTTATGAAAAATTAATGCAGATAAAAGACACTATTGACTTCTCTGCAGCGTTTGAGAGTAATGACGTAGTTCTTTACGGAGAAGGCTTTGGTCACAGAATTAATAAAGGCTACTCAGATTTGGGAAAGTATACTGATTTTGTATTATTTGATGTACAAATAAATGGTACGTTTTTACCTTTTAAAGCAGTTCAGCATATTGCACAAGAACTAAAGTTACGTTGTGTTCCTATGGTTTTTACTGGTACACTTTTACAGGCAATTAAGTTTGCTGAGACAGGTTTTAAATCAAACTTTGGTAAAGAAGAAGCAGAAGGAATAGTTGTTAAACCTGTTAATGAGTTTTTAGCCAGAAATAACGATAGGATCATAGTTAAACTTAAAACTAAAGATCTAAGAAAAGCTTTATGGGAGGGCTATGATGGACTCTGATAAACTAATAATGAAAAGCTCAGGTCATTATACTGAAATAAGATATAACAATATCGTTTTAGTTGCTGTAAAAACAGATTTACAAGATAAATGCGAATTGTGTCATTTTCAAAACAAAATTGCAGCTTGTTGTATGATGACATGCGACGGTGTAGTTTACAAACAACTTAAAAAATAATACTGGAGGGGACCATGTTAAAGTTAAAAAGAAGTATAGCTTGCAAAAATGCACCGCTAAGAATGAGAAAGTACACGTTTGACAACTTAATAGACTATACAATAGAGGAGGTTGTTACTCAGATATTTACTTTCAATGAATTTAAACTTATTGATCGTGACTGTGAAATAATAATACTAAACACTACTTTATATATCATGGTCCCCGAAAAACGAACTATTGAAGTGTCATTTAACAATTTTAAAAAAGGCAAGATAGAAGAACATTTTTCTAAGATAAAAAGGAGTTTAATATGAAAGAAACAAACGTGGTTACTAAACAACTTACTGATTCATTAGTTACATGTTTAGTAAATGGTTACTTAAATGAAGAAAAAGGCGATAACAGAGTTGAGAAGCTCTTGGTTCTCAGTTCGCTCTTCGTAGCTCAAAGCGGAAGCAAAGCTATCAAAGACGCTGCAAATATGAACATGGACGAAGCTTTTGATTATATGCTAATTGGTTGTAAACAGCTTGAAAAATGCATAAATGAAGCCAGAGAACTAGCTGAAAAGCATAATTATGAAGAAAAAACGATAGTAGAAGAACTAAAAGCTGCAGATGGGAGAAACTAATGAAGTTTAATGTTGAAATAGATATAAGCTATCTATACGGTGACGGAACTCTTGATGAAGCGTTTGAAGGCAGATTAGTAAATGAACTTGTTAATAAAGTTTCTAATGACACTAAAAGTAAAATACAAGAGTTAGCTACTAAAAAAATAGAAGATGTTTTTACACAGAAACTAAATGATATTTTTGAAGAATTTGTAAATAAAGGTTTTACTATTTATGATAAATGGGGAGATATTGAGAAAGAAAAAGTTAATGTAAAAGAATTATTAAAAGAAAAATTAGATAATTTTATGAGTGAAAAACTAGATAATTATGGAAAAGCATCAAGTTATGGAACAGCTAGATATGCTATTCTTATAAAAAATGAACACGAAAGACAGATAAATGATTTTCTTGAAAAGTTATCTTCTACAATAATTTCACAGATAAAAGAAGATATAAATAAACAAGCTATAGACAGAATTTCTAAAGCTATACTTTCAGATTATAATCTTAAAAAACTTATTAAGTAAAAAGGAGAAACTAATGAATGATACTTATTTTATAAGCTACTCGTATTACGATGAAAAGGAAAGATTTGTTGTAGGAAATGGACTTTATGAAGTTGCTAAAGATACAAATTTCATTAGGGTAATTCCACATGTTGAAGAAGAGCTTGGTAAGCTTAAAAATTCGGAAGTCGTAGTTACGAACTTTATTAAAAGTAATGATAAGTCCAGAATATTTAAAAGGTAAGAACATGTTGATAATAATAGATTTTGAGAGCGTAGTCTGCAGCGGGTTTTTGTATCAAGATGAGAAGCTCGAAGCTGTATTAAAGCCCGGTATTATAGACTTTATTAACTCAGTAAAAGAAAGCTATGAGATTCAGATTTACTTAAGAAATTTCAGAACAGCTGCAGAACTGGATGCTGTGAGAAACTTTCTTGATGAAAGTGAAGTACCTTATGATGCGGTAACTACGAATGTAAATAACGCTGATATTTTTATAAGTAAAAACGTATTAAAGTTTGATGGTGACTTTACTAATTTAAAGTATTCATTGTTAAGATACAGAGAAAATGAAGATCCTAAGCATGTTCTATCTCCTGGCGACTACGGCAAGTTGTATTATAGATTAAGCTTGCTTCCAAAAGGCACCATTACTGCAGCGCTTAGGAAGTATGGTTATACTCCGATAATCAAAAACAAATTAGTACTAGTTGAATTTGCGCTTAACGTGCTACCAATTGAAGCCTGGTATTTAATTTGGAAGAAAGAATTTCGTACCACAGGTCGTAGTGACCATGCTTTATTTATTGAGGCTTGGAACACAACAAAGCAAAAAGAAAACGAAAGAAATAAAATTTATGACTTATAATATTAATATTTAATTCTTATTTATTAAATTATAATATTAGGCCTTCCAAGTCAATCCTAGTTAAACAAAAATTCTATTAATATATTAGCATTAGTTCTTCAATTATTGTTCAACTAGAACAATCTTCAAAGACCTATTTTTTTATTAAATCTTGGGTTTTTTGTATTTTTTGATTACGCTGCGGTGTATTGCAGCGTCTATGAAATTGAATGTCAGATAAGATATAGCCGCAATGAACAATATCCACTCACGGCTTAAGTTGAACACTACTGCCAAGCTGAAGCTCAGCAGCAGCGATGTAAAAAAGTTACTCATATAAAAGCTCTTCAAGCTTTTTGATTGGAACATTGTCCATAATGTAGTCAACTAACTCTTGTTGACCCCATTCTGCTACCATTTCAGTAACTTTTGCATTCACTGCAACTATTACTGATCTTTCAATTTTTCTTCTGGCCATAATTTTTCTCCTCTATTTTTGGTCTGTGAATGATCGGGCGGGCCAGAGGGATGATTAGTAACTCTGACCCATAATTAATTAGTCTTCGAGACTCTTTTCAATCTCGATAACTATGCCAAAGATTTCTTTAAAATCTTTAGCTTTTTTTATCCTTTCCCAAAATGCTTTTTGACCCTGGGAACTCAGCTTTGCAGCTGTTTTATTTAACAGCTGCAACGTACCGTCTGAAAAACTACACATTTTTAATCTCCATTATAAAAATGAGCTTATTATAATTATATTATATAATATATTTATTAATTTGTAAAATTCTTTTTATACTTATATGTACTTAGCATAAGATTTATATTAAATTTATATATAGTTTGAATTACTAGGTTGTTTTCAGGGATTTGCAGTTGGTTCAGTTTTAATGAAAATATAAATTTAATATTAATGTATTTATTAAAAAACATGATTTTCTGGTGTAATCTGGTTTTGACTCATAATCGGTTGATTAATTCCATTAGATAGTCGGGTTCGAGTCCGAAATAGTCTTGACAAATTTGTTCCGCGTCAAGTATGTTCATGTCAGACGCACGAAGCTCTTCTACAGCTTCTTCAATTAGTGCTTCTGCTTCGTCTGGGTCCATTCCGTCGCGGCGTATCAGTACTTGTTTAATTGTTTCCATCAGTTTCCTCCAGTTGTTCTTCGAGATTCGCGATTTGCGACTCTAGGTCAATAAAAGATCCTCCTACATAAGTTGATGAATCTACAGCGGCTTTTATGTGCGCAGCCCAATAAGCTTCGGCTTGGTTCTGCATGTTTCTAGGTAAAAGTCCCACTGCTTCTTCGGTTAATTCAACTATTTCTTGTTGAATCTCACGTAGTCTTTCAATTGCTTCTTGTTGTTCTGTCATTGGTTTTCTCCAGTTGTATTTGGCCGTTTTTAAAAGTAACTCTATAAACGCTGCAGTTGGTTTCGGCCGTTATATCTGCAGCTGGTTTTATCCTTCTCGTTCTTAAGAGAATCCTAAGTAATTGTAATAGTTGAGCTTTTCCTGAACCGGGATAAGAGACTTCTATCCCGTTGGTTTTGATAGTTAACACTAGTCCTCCTGCGCGTAAAGATTCTCTAATATGCCATTTGCCACGTCTTTCGCATCTATGAAAGTCTTAAACGTATGTTCTTCATAGTCATCAACAGTGCAGTCTATAAATTGTTCTTCGTTAAGCTCTTCACAGTAATAGGTAAGTCTAATGTATTGATCTACTTTTGCTTTTTTGGTTATCATTATCATTCTCCCAGATCCAAACACGTAGAACTTTTTCCCGTCGTTCATTACAGTGTTGTAGACCAAAGTGTCATGCAAGTCCTTAAGCAAAGCAGCTGCAGTTGGGTTTGCATTTTCCTCATCTTCTTCAAGGAAGATGATAAACTCAGCTATGTTTCCCGCAGTAAAGTCATCTACTATACTGGTTACGATATCTTCATAGCCTATAGCAGACAGAGCTATGAGTTGCTTATAAGGGCCTCGTAGTCCCCACATTTTTTCTAAGATTGGTTTTACATGATCTAAGTTTTTCATTTGTTTCTCCTTATACTTCTATAATTGAAATTTCTTCAAGTAATTCTTCATAGTCATTCTGCAGCTGGTTCCAGGCTTCCATAAGCTCAGGTGTTCTTTGAAAATGAAGCAGCTGATTAAATTGAGCTTTTAATTGTTCTCTTGTTCTTCTCAATTGTGTATCCAATTCTTGTTTCGTAACTATTACTTCTTTCATGATAATTCTCCTTAAATTAAATATTAAATCCTTCAGTTTTTATTATTCTTTTCTTTCCATTAGGCCAGTGGGTCAGTATAAAGTCAGACCCATCCGACGAAAAGTCGAATGGTTCTTCATTCTTACTGCAGCTTTCAAAGATTTCACGAAACTCGTGTTTCGTAACTTCTTGATTTTGCTCGACAATTTCTACGAGCAATTTTTTGAAGTCTTCAATGGTTTGGTCCTGCAGCGGTGTCACATCACCGCTACGAATTCCTGCCTTTTCAGCAATGACTTCCATAAACTTTTCAAAAGCTTCATTTATTATCTTTTCATTATTCATAACTTTCTCCTTACTTTAAACTTTCAACACGAGACTCGAAAGTGAGTTTCGAAATCTTGCCTTTGCAGTAATCTTCTGCAAGTTGTTGACAAGTTAGGTCATAATCTGCAGCGTCTGGACTATCCCAATCCAGACTTTCCTGACAATAACCATAATTATGCAACCAACATGATGCATAACAATTGACAGTTACTGTCATAACCATAGTTAAAACAAACTTTTTCATTTCTCACCTCTTGCTCTTCTTATCGCTGCCATTGCTGCAGCTTCTTTTTCTTCTAAAGTTTGACGGATACTGTCGAACCAGTATTTTTCTTTTGACCACTCTGCAACTAAGTTGCCTTCAGAATAGAATTTCCATGAATATTCTTTTCTGATTACAACATTTGGGTAACAAGCTTTTACCCAATCTGAGAATAAGTTGTAGTCCATACAACCTTGTCTTCTTTGTACTTTTTTCATGATAATCATCCTTTTTTCAGTTAACAATGAACTTAATATATAAATAAATTATATATTCTATATATATTATATAATAATTAATCAACTTTGTAAACACTTTTTTATACTTTTTACCACATGTTTATACTGCAGCTTTTTAAATATTTAATATTATTAAATAGAGGCAAAAGCCAGGAGCACGAAGTTGATTCAGTTTTTAATATTTTTATTTATTAGTATTAGGATCAAGGTTAGAATTTATTAAAAACTGGGACGATCTTGAATCTCCTATATTAAATCGGGAATTTGCAGCGGGTGTTAAAGCAGAGCTTTACCAACATAAGTTTGTAATAAAAAACCAGCTGCAGATTGGCACAGTTGATTTTACTTAAGCAGACCGGTGCTGCAGCTTTTTTAGGAAAAGTAAAAAGAAGGCAGAGCCTCTGCCTAAGTAATTGATTTTGTTGAGCCTTTTTACAGCTTGCTCAGGCTGGTCTGGTCTAGCGTTTCCGCCACTTTGAGTTTGGATCATCCTCATCTCGGAAGATCAAGTCTTGTGTGAACGGGTTGCCAGAAAGTAACCGGACGAATCCGGTTACTGATCTTAGTATCATATTAATAAGTTGAAGCATAGTAAACCTCCGGTTGGATTTCGCTTGACACGAAGTCAATTGCAGCGTTGTATTCGGTTGGATTTCCTGTCTTGTGGTATTGGTTTACCGCTTCCTCACAAATCGCTTCCTTAAGTTCGCAATGCATATCCGTATCACAGTTGATATTGGCCATGCACTTGTCTTGCAGTGTTCCTGCGGTTAGTCCAAGACTAACTAAGATAATTGTTGTCGTTACAAATCTTTTCATGGTAATCATCCTTTATTAAGTTGTTAAAGAGCCCGTCTTGTTTTGGTCAACAAATAAAACAAGAATGAAACCAGCTGCAGCGTTCTGCAGCTGGCTTGATCTTATCTTACTTATTTGATACTACTTAGTTTCTTAAGCATAGCTTCGTGTTTCTTTGCAGCTTCTTCTGCAGCCTTTTTAAGGTTTGCTTTTTCAGCTTCAAAGTCTGCTTTTGCTTGTTTCAGTTCAGCTTCGAGGTTCGCGATTCTGGTTTGGTGCCAGTTGATCTTGTCTTCAAGAGTCTCGCCGATTTGATCTTGTCTTCTTGCAACTTCAAGTTGTTCTTTTCTGTGTTTGAGTAACTCTTCGGCTGAAACTTCGTAACCGAGTTTCGCAAGTTCGATTTCAATGTTTTTGCAACCGAGATTTTTGATTCTGTCAAGTTCTTCTTTTTCGATTACAGCGGTTTTCAGTTCTTGATAGGCAACGCCTTTAAGATCGCTTTTAAATTTACTAATATAAGTAAATTCGTCTTTGTTTCCGAAAGTTGTTGAACAAACAAAATAACCATTGATTTTTTCTACATTACTTTTCATGATAATCATCCTTTTTTAACTATTATTAAAATTGGATTAAGACTATTCTTAATCCATTAAATTGGCTTTATTAAGTCAACTTAATGGATTAAGAAATAAGTCATATCAAAGATAAGATTTTCTTTTATTTAAATTTCAAAGAGCTTCTTTTTAAACTTATTAAAAGTTTAAAAAACTAAGATTAATAAACTATTTTTTAAAAAACTTATTTAAAAGTTTTTAAAAAACTTATTAATTAAATTAATAATTAATATATTTTAATTATATATCTTTTTTATAAAAAAATAAATACTTTTTTAAAAAATAATTATAAGTTATTGAAATTATTAAATAAAATCTTTATATAAAAATTATAAATTATTTAAAAAATATAATAAAATTAATATTTTTTAAAATTTTATTAAAATATTTATTAAAAAAGAATAAAAATTTTATTTTTTTATTTAATATTAATAAATAATTTTAAATTAAATATATTATTTATTGAATAATAATAATAATAAATTAATAATTAATATATAATAAATAATGTTTAAAAAATAATTAAAAAATTAATTAAAAATATTATTAAAATATATAAATATTAATATAATAAAATATTAAAGATATATCTCAGAGCTCCATATTTTAATTCTATGAAGCTTTTATATAAAACTAATATTAATATATTAATAAATTAAAAAATTCCATATAATTAAAATCTGCAATCCTAAGGCATATTTTTAAAAAATCTTATATATTTTTAAATTAAGTGAATAGTAGAAAAAGTCGCAATCTGCAGCTTTTTTAGCTTGCGAAATCTGCGGCTAGCAATAGCTGCAAGAATCAATAGCTGCTAATAGCAAGCTTTATTTTTATTTAATAAATTAAGCAACCTTTTAAAATATCCTTAATTAATAATACTTTATCTTTACCCATTATTAATATATTACTAACTATTATAAATATATCCTTTATTAATAAACTCTTATATTAATATAGGGCGTCAGTAATTGAGGGGCTAAAAAATTGCTATGGTAAGTAGTTGTAAACTAAAGTAATTGCTATTAGATATAATTGCGAGATGCGTAATTCGCAGCTTAATATAATTTATAGTGTTAATAATTGCGAGATGCGTAATTCGCAGTTTAATATAATTGCGAGATGCGTAATTCGCGCTTCGCGATATCTTACTATGCTAGCTTTTGCTAATCAATAATTTTGAGAATCGCGAAATTCGCAGCACTAAACTATTAACACTATAAATAATTGAAACAATAAATAATCGCTAACTAATAATATTGCTAGTAGCAACTAATCTTATTAATATATATAGTAAGTAATTGATAGGGTAAGTAGTTGCGAAGTGCGAGTATTGCAGCGTGCAAATATTTATAGTTGCGAAATTCTTACTCCGCGATAGTTGCTAGTAGCAATAATTTCTCTATGCGAAACTCGCAGTTCGCGACTAGTGATAGAGTAAGTAATTGGTGGGAAAAGTAATTGCTAGTAGCAAGCTCCTGGGTATTGGGGCCTATACCCACTAAGGAAAAATTCTGAAAACGGCTTTACTGACCTCAACAAATAATAAAAATTAGAACGACTTATTTGCTAAAAAGTCAATAAAAAACGCTGTAGATTCTCCGCGGTAAATTTAAAAAAATAGCGCAATTCGTATTGCGTATACAAAGTGTATTCAAAAAAAGCTCAACCAGTATGGTAAACGACTACCAGAAAAGCTAACAGCTGCAGCGTCTTTTGTCATTTCGAAAAAGAAAAATTCGCGTAAAAGTAAGTGTCCTTGGTTATGCTTATTTATATCTAAAACTTAAAAAATAGGGGGGGCGCTAAATTATTCATATCTAAATAAATAAGTTTTCGTCTATTCATGTTTAAAAACATACCGAAAAAAAATATAAGGGGGGGGGGGGCTCCCCCCCGGGTCCCTTTTTTTAAAATTCAAAATTCTCATTTTTTTTAAGGACCCCTAATTTTTTAGGGGGGGGGGCCATATGTAGAAAAATGAAAACCCTGTTTGAAAAGTTCGTTAAAAATACAACTCCATGTCTAATTATATTAAAAAATATATAAAATAAAAAAATTTACCCCCTATATATAATATTATTATTATATATATAATAGGGTGCTAATAGCCAATAGGCTAAAAATAGATAAAAAACTGTAATGACTTATAGGAAAATAAAAATACAAGATGTATTTAATTTAGTATCTAGCCTTTTTTCTTAAAAACCAGCTGCAGAACCACGAGCCGCGAACCACTGCTTATTGCCGGCTGCAGGCTGTTGGATTTATTGCTTATTGCCGGCTGCAGAGCCGCGAGCCGCGAGCCGCGAGCCGCTATTTATTGCATACTATTGAACCGGTACAGAACCGCGTAACGCACG
>Ga0180433_10005899_pt1 | contig 16336 bp, 12 predicted proteins | sample SS_ome_8_FD_132980 | JGI IMG/M metagenome (GOLD analysis project Ga0180433, IMG submission 132980) | Hypersaline lake sediment archaeal communities from the Salton Sea, California, USA - SS_1_D_1 metaG | ecosystem: Environmental > Aquatic > Non-marine Saline and Alkaline > Hypersaline >... | reverse complement strand
GATGAACTAACGGTTAATATTGATAATTATGGCCAGGAAAGTTTTAGTTTAGGCAGTAATACCAATGTGGATGGTATTGAAATGGCCAGGATTATTGGTAATAAGATAAGTTCTTTGAATATCGGAGGTTATTCTTTTGCCGAAGTTGAATATTCAGAAAATGATAAATTAAAGATAACAGCTGGAGGAGCAGGGTCAAGCAGTTCCATAGAAATTGGAGATTCATCAGCTGCTGAAGCGCTTGGATTTTATAGTGATGGAAGCGATGTTTCCACTTATGTCGCTGGTGTAGATGCAGCTACTGGATTTGATTACGCTTCTTCGAGGATATTGAGAGCTTTTGAAATTAATAAATTAGTTGATGGTTATACGAATTCAGCTGCTTATATACATAATCCAGAACAATATAATGTCGAGGGGGGAAGAAGAGATTTTAATGAAATTGGTACTCCTCGATTATTATCTGAAATTGCCAGTACTGAATATTATCAGTCATTAAGTAATAAAGGTAGAACTCTTATAGATGCTTCTCATCCCATTAATAATAATGGTAAACTTAAGGCTGTGTATTTATTTGGAAAAATAGATAGTTTGTCGAGAGTAAAAATTTGCCGTCCACAAAAAGATGGCAATATGAGAGTTATACATTCATTGGATTTGCCCACAGAAGATACGAATAAGATGTATACAACTAGGCCGATTACTTATAGATTAGATTGTGATGTATTGGTTAATAAAGGTGATTTGATTGGTATATACAATGCTGATTTGTATGTTGCTGATTCGCTTGATGGTTTGCCTGATGCCACTTTTTATCAAGTTAGTGGAAATGTGAGCGGAACATTTGACCCAGGAAAGCCCTATATGTATGGAGTAGCTGGATTTGCTATATATGCAAGAAGTGATAGATGGCAAAATAATGCTGTGTTAGATATAGACTTAGGCAGTAGAATTAACATCGAAGAGGTTAATATATACGGAAGTGAAGAAGATGGTTATTTTGAATATAATATTGCGGCTTGTTTAGACGTGAGTTGGCAGGTCAGTTTATTTGGTCATTCACATGGTCATTATGGCATTAATTGGTCAAATGGTACACCATTTTTTAACACACATACAAATGAAGCTTTTGGCACATCCGCATTAAATGATGGAATACGAACAGCAGATAATGGAGATACTGGTGATGATCTGGACGTTCATGGCGGAACATATTCTTATTTTTTCGTTAATGGGGACGCTGAGTGGTTGTACGGATTTACATGTGATGGCAAGCATGAATATTGTTGGCCAAGGGTACCTAAAGGAGTGATAGGATTTACATATGATCCTGTAGCCTTTAGTTTAATATTTCCTTATAATTATCAGTGTGAAATTCATAAAACTGCTGTCTATTTTAAAGAGGAGAATAATTTTAGAAATATAGCTTTGTCATATTATCTCGGCCCCTATGATGATACTGGCAATGCGGATGATAATAATTTTAGATTAATTCCAAATTATAATTCTATTAGATTGGATGGGCTTTTATATGAGCCGAACGATGGGTCAGAAATAAATGATTACATATTTAATAATCCTACTTATGCTAAGTTGGATTATGCCAGCGGAGATCGTGATCCTATAAATTGGGCGGAGTATAGAGCGTCTTTGCTGGCTGATTGGACGGTGCTGGAACATAATTTTGACCCTATAGATTGCCATGGTTTTAGATTTTATACTAATCATCATAACAGCACTAAAATAACAGAAATGGAAGTTTATAGCAAATTTGATACCATTGCTTCTCTTTTGGACAATGTGACTCTCACTTTTTCTGATTACGGAGATGAGTGGATATCGGCAACCTTTAGTGGTGTAGCCACTGATAGAATAAATGCTTATATCGGCGGTGCTCCAAGATATATTACTTTGGAATTGGAATCTTCTACTGAGTTCAATCTTAATGAGATAGAATTTTTAACCGGCGATCAAGTAAAACTGGAAGATTGTAGTGATACTTTACTTTTAGATCATGCGAAAACAAATGCTGTAAATGAAGCTACACCAGTGGTGTTAGAAAATGTCTATGAAAAGCCGTTTGATTTGACGGTGGATATTCCAACAGAAACTACTGAAACAGATGACATTTTATTTTGGAACAAGTTGAATTCACAGGCTGGTTTGGATGATTCTGAAATAGGTCCAGGATGTATATTGCATAAGAATGATGATTATGAAATAAGAAATGATAATGCACAGTGCGCTATGACAAATCTTGCTTATGGTCTAAAGAATTTAGTGGATGGGAAAGAGGCTTATTATAATTATAACGATCAAGATTGGACAAGTTCTGGTACTTTGTCCAGTGGAGTTTCTGTTGATTCTTACAATATAAATTATAGAAAGACTGAATTTACTTTCAATTTTGCGTCAGCTGAATATTGGAAAATCAACTTTATTGATGTGGCTGGATCTTCAGATGTTAGAGATGTTATAGCTTTCTACGAGGATGAAAGAGTGCCTATAGATAAAGTATTTCCAAGCAGTACAGTTGGTGCGAGTAAGCAAACTGGCGCAATAGTGTCAGATGGTACCGCAATGTTAAACAAACCTTTGATGGAAGACAACAAAGCTTTTGGATTTAAGTTGCCTAATTCAAAGCCAATCGATAAAATAAAATTAATTCACGGGGATAACGAAATAAGTGAATTATATGTTTCTATTAGTCCTGATAATGGTGATAATTACACTCAGATAACCAGCACTCCTTTTTATATATGGAATAAAAATGATAAGGCTTCACAGACTTCTCTTTCTAATGAGGATTTGACTGTGACTATTGACAATAGTTATGTATGGAGAGGCGTCAGGAGTTTATTTACTACATCCAGCGGAAAATTATATTGGGAATACACTATAGATAATACTGGTGAATATACTATTGTAGGTGTGGCTAAGGCTTCTTCACCATTGAGTTATCCTGGTGTTGATGCTAATGGTTATGGGTATTACTCTATTAACGGTAAGAAAGTAAATAATGGGGCTCAGGTTAATTATGGAGATACTTATACTGACCTTGATGTTATAGGTGTGGCTCTTGATTTGGATAATGGCAAGATTTGGTTTTCTAAAAATGGAGTTTGGCAAAATGGTGGAAATCCGGCCGCGGGAACAGGTGAAGCTTATTCTGGTTTGGCTGGCACTTTTTATGCTATGGTCGCTTCTTATTATACAAACGATCAGATCACTGCAAATTTTGGAAAGACTGATTTCGAGTCTGCTCCACCCGCAGGATTTTCAGCGCCTTATGTTGCGCCGACATATCCACCAGCTACTTTTAATTATAATAGTGTTGATTATTACAGTTATATGGCTATTGATTTAGAAAATAGACACAATTTAGAAATTATTAGAAATTATGGGACCGCTGATGATAAATTACTTATAAGTACAAGTATTTCTACGGATTTTTCTAATACTGATACTGCGAATGTGGATGATGTGGAATGGGATAATAGCACTAAGGATGATGCCAGGTGGGTAAGAATACATTTATATTGTGATGGAACTGCTCGAGCCATAAGAAAATTAGGGATTTATCCAGATGTAAGTAGTGCCCATTGTATAGGTGGTGGTTATAATTGTGAATGGCATCCACTTGGGTATATTTTGTCTGATTATTTGCCGTCTGTTAATGTGGCTTATGGTGCTACAACTACTGGAACTAATTACTATTTCAGAGACTATTATCCAGATAATGCGGTGGATGGATCACATACAGATTATGATGCTCAATCATGTTGGGGATTTCAGGAAGTCGATGGCACTGATCCTTATTTGGAATTGGATTTTGGACAAAGCTATATGATAGATAGAGTTAAATTATATCATGGATATGACCCCGAGGATGATGAGTATCTCAATACAGATTATACGATAGGAGTATCGACTACTACAAGTGGAGCTTTTACTACGGTTGCGACAATCAGTAGCAACAGTGAACATGACGTAACGCATCAATTTGATCCGGTATCCGCAAGAAGGCTTAGATTGACAATTACTGGGTATGATTATGGTAGATTTTTAGTTCTGAATCCCGATACTAATTTATATGATATATTCAGAGGCAGTTTTCTCCGCGAGATCGAAGTTTATACTTATTTAGATACAGGATATGTAGATAGTGAGACATGGCCTGTGGTATGTATGAATTTAAGAGGTCAATTTAATGTGACCGATCATGACTTAGTAAATAAAGACGTTACAGACAGTGATACAGATTGGGATAATTCGGAAGAATTTTTTAATTATTCTGATAATGTATGGGAAGATCCACAAAAAGTTTCTTTTAATGCTGATGGTGATTATTTAGTAATTTATGAGGATCTAACAGATAGTTCTGGCAATCGTAAAGGAGACACAGAATATTTGTTTGAGGAGAACGTATATTTTGAAGAGGGTAGATATTCTTTTGAATGGGAATCATTTGATGCTATCTATGAAAACGAGATTAGTTTAAGACTTGATGGAGTTGATGTAATAGACCATTTTGCAGATAGTTTGGCTGCTGATTGGGTGCATCAGACGGGAGTAGTGGAAGTCACTACTGCTGGTTTTTATGATATTAAAGGAGTCCAGCATATAACATCAGAATATGATTGGGGAGCGAGATACCCCTCAATATATAGGTCTACTGGATACATTAAATGGGTGGCTGCTACTCGTGATACAGCGGAGAATTATTCTTATGATGATGACTCTGATAAATATGGAAAGGATTATTTAAGTCTTATCAAAGTATATGGGAATACTAAATATAATCCAACTGAATATTATTGGTGGTGGTATTCTACTCTGAGCACTCTATCTAATAATTATTTGACTACAAAAATAGGTTCTTGTTCGTTGGAAATGAGTTATCCTACATCATCTGGGACGGATACAGTTTATTATCGAGAGGGAGATGATTTTGGCGATGATATTTATTGGTCTATAAAGGATATGCTTAATTTTTGGTGGTACATAAATGACGTTAATAAGCTGGACACTTCGTTTGGAGATATAACTTTCGGTGTGATAAATGGTGAATCGCCTGTTTATTATTCGTGGAATATAGATAGTTTGAGTTTGTCTACTGGCTGGAACGATGTGAAACTTAAATTTGAAGATTATGATGCTATTTATCCAGAGGCTGACATTTATGATATAAATGGTTTTATAGATGAAAGTTTGGATTTTCGAACAAATGATAGGGATTTCAAATCATTTAGAATAAGATATCGTGGTAAAGGTCAGTCTTTTACTATGAACATTGATGACCTAAAAATAAAAAGAAATATATTTGAGGACGATGTTAAGTTTGGCAAGGGATTGTGTTTGACAGGAAATGAGTATTTAGATATTCCATTGTCAGGCATAACATTGGAAAAAGGAACGATTGAATTTTATTTGAAAACATATTATGACTCATATGGAAGAGAAATTTTTGGTAATGGTAGTGTTAGTTCAAAAACCTTATTTACCATTGTGAATAATAATAATGATTTAATATCATTGGGCATAAAATCTGGAAATTGGTTTGAGCCTACGGTTGGTCATGTAAGGAAGAATTTAGTTTCATTCTATATGGAAGACAGCGACTTATCATATGATAGTTTTATTAATATTGGTGACGTATCTCATATAGCTCTCGTGTGGAGTAATGATGGTAAATTTATGGATAATGGCGAGACATTAAGATTTTATATTGATGGTATATTAACAGCGGTTAGTAGAATTACATGGGAAGTGGAAGACACTAAATCAGTTAATATTAGATTTGGTGGATCTAATACTCAATTGGCTTATCATGCTGATTGCTATGGTAGTGGAATTTTTGATAATATAAAAATTTATAATTATTGTAAAACAGATTTTGATAGGAATATAGAGGGTGTTGAAAAAGATATTACTTATACGCCAAATCAATTCGTCGAAATTTCCAAAGATAATATCAATTTTTATGGTGTGGGATCGAATCAGCTTCCTTTAACATTTTTGCAGGTCCCCGCCGGTGGCAGTGAAACTATTTATGTTAGAGCAAATAAAAATGAACATTTTAAACAAAGCAAAAAAACAGCCAGTCTTATAGTAGGTTGGCTTACTACCGTATAAGGAGTTTAATTATGAGTAAATATTATGGAATAGTATATAAAGCGACTAATAAAATAAATGGTAAGTCTTATATAGGGCAGACTACACAATTCTTATGTAGAAGGATTGCTGACCATGTAAGTAAGTCACTAAATGATAAAGATGCTTACTATTTTCATAAAGCTATTAAAAAACATGGCAAGGACAGTTTTGTATGGACTATTATTGGTGAGTCTGTATCGAGAGAAGATTTAAATAATTTGGAGATTGAGATGATAAAGAAATATGATACATTTAATAATGGATATAATTTAACATTAGGTGGAGAAGGAGCAAGTGGTTACAAACTTACAGAAGAAGTAAAAGATAAAATATCCAAAACATTGTCTGGGAAAAATCACCCGTGGTATGGTAAACACCATTCAGAGGAAACAAAAATAAAAATTTCAAAAGCTAATAAAGGTAGAAAATTTTCGAAAGAGCATAGAAAGAATTTATCTGATGCCAATAGTGGTGAAAAACATCATAATTATGGTAAACATTTATCTAGAGAGACTAGATCTAGAATGTCTAAAGCGCAACAAGGCATAAAAAACGCTATGTATGGCAAACATCATAGTGAGTTTACTAAGAATAAAATGTCCAAAATGCGTAGGGGCAGCAACCATCCTTTATATGGCCTGAAACATAGTGAGGAAACCAGGAATAAAATGTCTAAAAGTAGATTAGGTAGGTATTTAGGGAGTGAAAATCCTAATGCAAAAAAATATTTGGTAATAACACCTGAAGGCGAAGAAATTGTTGTTCATGGTTTAACCGAATTTTGTCGTAATTATGAAAAGGAGAAGTTGTCATATAAAAATTTATATGCTTGTGTACACGGTAGACAAACATATCATAAAGGATATAGATGTAGATATTTGGAGGATAAAGATGAAATATAATTTAATTCGAAACGGGTCATTAGAAGCACTTACATCTTCAGGTACTGGAAATAAGAATTTGAGTTGGCAGCAATTGGAGTTATTGGTAGATGGGAATACTTCTAGTTCTGGTATAGTGTTATCAGTATCAGATATACTTTTTTTGGAAACCGATCTTTCGAATAGAATAAAGGTGGACGGTATCCGATTATATGTAAGTGGAGCAACTACTAATCAGATAAATTTTTATTATAAAAATGCTACGGGGGATGGTTACACATCTCTAGTTACATCATCTGGAACATACTATTCTACTACTATACCCAGTCCAAGCGCTCCAAGATGCATATTGGCCACCATTAGTGGTGTGACTGGTGAAATGTATGAATATCAGGTATTTAACGACGATTACATAGTAGCATTTGGCGAAGATGGTAGTGAATATGCTAAATATTTAGATAATACTCCTATTGGGGAGACTGGCGACGCGACTGCTGTGGCTATCTATAATAACTCTACTGCTGCCATGCCAGCAGATGCTTATGTGTGTATAGATTGGACTACTTCAAGTGGAGATGAATACGTAAAAATTTCGTCGGAGGAAAATGGAACATATTATGCTGTCCGTGATGGTGCTTTAATAGAAGATAACAAAGACAGTTCAACTTATAAATGGGATATGGGAGAACACAATAATACTGGAGTGAGTGCTGATATGGTTACAATAACTGGTACATCGACTTCTGGTGGGGTTTACACAACACCCATCCTTGCTCTGGATAATAAATATATGGCCAGTTATTTTATAATAGATGGAACTACTCAAAGTGGAACCACGAGTATCAGTTATAATGCCAATGTTTATAATGGAACCATACGAGTAAGAAGTAGTAATACTAAGCCTACTAATGTGGATGAAGTTTATTGGTTTCACAGAAATGGTAGTTATACGAGTAGGATATTTAAGGGAATAGTCTATAATGGTGTTGAAGACGCTGATTGGGCAACATGGTTTACCAATCCTGATTATTATCCGGTATCTACTGCTGTAGATAGACGCACTGGATATGTAGCTGTAAGTGGCCGATATATAGCTCAATATGGATATTTGTATATATATGACCATTCTGGTAATTTAATAGCCGATACTTATCCTGGTCCTCTAGGCAGAGGTTTGAAATTTAGATGTGATTTAAATTTGGAATTTGATAAATTTGGTGGTTTATGGGGCTATGGTGATTATTATTATTTGATACATATAAATAATCAGTTAGATACTCTTTTTTACGAGGGGTATGATGGAACTGATTTTGTTTATGATTTAGCTGCTGAAATGGATGGTGATGGTGTTTGGTATACAAATCAGATATATGATACTGTAGAACATAGAGATAGTGATGGCACTCTTTTACATCAAATATCATTGAATCAACCAAGAGCTATATGTGGTACTTTAAATAATGGTTGTTGGGTTATTGATAATACAGATGATAAAGCTTATAGATATAATTCAAGCGGGTCATTGGTCCAGACGGTAACTCTCGATAGAGATGCTGACCGCATGACGTCAGATATGAATGATGGTTTTTGGTATCTTGAGGGTAATCATGTTTATCATGTTACCAGCGCAGGAGTGGAAGACATAGATGTCGAACTTTTACAACCCACCAAAATTAAAGGCGGTTATGATGGATGTATCGTATGGTCAGAAAACCAAGATTATGTAAAATATATAGATAGCAATGGAAATGTTGTAAGAACTTTTACTGATCCAGGCGGAAATGATGATACTTTATTACCAGACTTATTTTCTTTTCGACATGATGATATGGTAGATTTTCAAGAGACTACTAATATAATTCCAGCCAGCTATGATCCAGTTTGGGGAACTGGTGGATCGCTTTCATGGAAAGAAGTTAGAAAGGATGGGTATTTTTTACCAAAAGATGAGTACCATCAAGTCGAAATAACATTAAGAAATAACGATGGGGCTTCAACACCTAATTTAGAGCGTGTGGTTCTTTCTCCTGCTGTTAGAGTTCAAAGTATTCAACCACAATCAAGTAAAAATATGTATGTAAAAACTGAAATACCACAAAATGCTGGTATTGAGGATTATGAAACTCGCCTAAAGGCGTGGTGGGGGGTAAATGCATAATGACTGTTACATGGAATCCGGACGATAAACATGCAAATATATCTTTATCTAATGGTAATTTAACTTGTACAGCTGATGCCGCGGGTTGGAAATCAGTAAGAGCTACTGAAGGCAAATCGGCTGGCAAATGGTATTGGGAAGTTACTATTGATGCTTCAGGTGCCAACCGTTATAATATTGTGGGTGCTGGAACAACTTCTGCAGCTTTGGCTAACTATGTAGGATCTGATGCACATGGATATTCTTATTTTGGTAATAATGGAAATAAGATAAATAATGGAGCCCAAGTTGCCTATGGTAACACTTTCACAACTAATGATGTTATTGGCATAGCCTTGGACATGGATAATGGCAAGATTTGGTTCTCCAAGAACGGTGTTTGGCAAAATAGTGGGGATCCAGCTGCTGGAACAAACGAAGCTTACAGTGGTTTATCTGGTACTTTTTATGCCATGATGTCACCTTATACTTTGAATAATGCTGGTACAATTAATTTTGGTGTAACTTCATTTAATTACACTCCTCCAACAGGCTTTTCAGCCATGGATGTAGAAGCAATTGTGTTTTCTTTCAGTAATCCTGTGCCAACTAATTCGGGAACTATTTATGTAGCTGCCCCTATACTGCAATTGACAACTACTATAAGTGGTTCCGAGGCAAGTTATGTTTACGATGCTGCTTTTTATAATGCTAATGGAGATGTGCAAATTGGAAGTACTGTCTCGGGAGTGAATAGTGGGTCTGCTGCTTCGTCTACGATTGGTATGCCAACGCCTTCTGGGGCAAGTACTTATAGTTGGTATATGACAGCCACTTCAAGTGGTCAGAATGATACCAGTCCTACTTATTATTTTGATAGAAGATTTTTATGTGTTGGTACAGTAGAAGTGGACGGTACCGCGACTTCTGGAATTCCAGTTAGATTGTATAGGAGAGATACTGGCGCATTAGTAGGAGAGGATGTAAGTACAGGAATTAGTGGTACATTTGAAATAGAAACCACTATTAGTGGATATTTTTATGCTGTGGCTTTATACGCAACTACGGTTTCCGGCGAAGATCCAACTTTAACTAATGCTTTGATTTATGACTGGTTAATTCCGTAAGGAGAAAATATGCCTAGTTATACTAAACCTCCTTTTAATAATATACCATTTGAATTTACAAAGGGTGGATATTCTAAGCCTGATTTCAGTAATGTGCCCTTTCGGTTTGGTAGGCCTGTTTATAGCCAAACAGCGGATTTGCAAGGTATTATTAATGCAGTTGGAGTGGGCGATACTAAAGATTTAGGAGCTTATATTAAAGCAACTGCTCAAGATTCTAAAAATTTAGGTGGATATGTTAAATCCTTTGTTCGTGATGAGAAGGATTTAGGCGCTCGTGTGAACATTTTTCAGCGGGGGTATAAAAATTTAGGCGCTGTTCTTACTGGTGAATTATTTAAGGATACTTCTAATTTGCCAGCTTATATTTATGGTATACCTCCTGTGGATTTGCCAGCTCTTATTAAAGGTATAGCTAGTGAGACAGAGAAAGATTTGCCAGCTTCGATACATGGTTGGGATCAAAAAGATTTGAGAGGTTTGTTGAGGCCTACTGTTCGAGACGAGGCAAATTTAAGTGCTTATATATATGGTAGGATTTTAGGAGTATCGCTGTCTGCTTATATAAATGTGGTTCAATTTAGGGATTTGAATGTATATTTAAAAGTTTCTCAGCCCGGATATAAGGATTTAAGTGCTTATACTCATTCTTTTTCAAGGACATCCAGAGATTTAGGCGTTAGTCTTATCGGAACATGGTTTGATGGTACGTTAGATTTACAGGGTATTTTAACTGTTAAGCCTTATTCTACTAATTTACCTGCTTACATAGCTGGGTTTAAAGGCATAAAAGTGCCAGTAAATTTACCTGCGAGGGTAGAAAGTTATTATAGAACTGATTTGCCTGCTTTGATATCTGCTATTAGCGCAGTGGATTTAGGTGCTACCATTAATGCAACTGGAAAGACTTTTGATTTAGGTGCTACTATTATACCTAAAGTAATTTACCTCAAAAGAGCTATCAATATTGCTCTACTTGAGCACCGAGATTTGAAAGCTGTGATAAATTTTGCTTGTTTTGGTTCAGAATATAGAGATTTAGGTGGATATGTCTATCCTATATATAAACATGATTTAAGAGCTTATATTATTGGTTGGTATAGCGGAACCGCTGATAATGTTAGAGATTTAGGAGCTTATATTAATACTGCCATTGCCGATGTGGAAGATAGAATTACTGTTCGTTTTGTACCAGAGGCTCTTAAATCTACTCAATTAAAGATAAAATTTGGAGTGTTGGATAAATATAATGTTTTTGACACTTTGCCTATTTATTATGGTAGTTATCATATGGTAAACTTGGCCGCCAGTATTACAGGCATTCTCCATTCTTATGATTTAGGTGCGACAATTAACCCTGTATATCAATTTAATTATCGAAATATCCCCGCATGGGTTCTACCAAAAACTCATGAAGTAGTTATTAATTTGGAGCGTTTCGAAGATCAGTGGCGTAGATTTGTAGAAATAATGTTTGACACGCAGGGAGAGGATGCTCCATTCCATTATTTTTATGTCAGCGCGGAAAACAAAGTTTATCGAGTGGATAAAACCACGCACTGGATAATATGGGGTAAGTCTTATGATGAAATCGACGGAAGTATGGTAGAACGTGCAAATGTGCGTCATAAATACATTTTCCGAATGTCAGATTACAGCACTATGGATGAGGCGATAAGAGATTTAATCGATCGAGTATCTACTTATAGGCGAGTTCATTTAGGTGCCACAATAAATGGTGTTTTACCACCACATTCAGACTTATCTGCGTCTGTAGTTCCAAAGGTAAAATATAGTTGGATTAAGCGTCTTGGAGCTTCTATAAAAGGTGTTCCTACCGGATATTTGGGTACACAAACTACTGATTTAACAGGATCTATTACAGGTGTTCCATAATTTTTAATTTCCTATCTAGCAAATTCCAGATTGTATTCTATAATCTATTCAACCACGCTGAAAAAGTGGAAAAATATAAAAAATTTATCTAGCAAAATCGTAAAATTATTCTATAATATAAACGTGTGGGAGTACACAATTAAGAAAAAAGTTTGGAGAAAGGAATATGAATTTAGAGTTTATTCAAGCCAGAGACTTACCCGATGCATGGTTTATGTGTGTGGATAAAATTTTAGATGTTGGCAAAGAATATATAATAGAACGCGGAAGTTATGAGGGTCAGAAACGATTAGAATTTGACTATATAACTGTTCATATAAAATATCCAGGAGCGAGACCTCTCATTCCGGATATCCCACCTCATTTAGGCATACCCAACCCAGTCGCAGAAGGATACCTTGAAGAATACCTACCATATTTGATGACTTCAGTAAAACAGCCGGGGGAAGATTATACCTACGGACAACGTTTGGAATACCAAATCGAAAAAATTATAGAAATGTATAAAAATGATGGTTATGGAACCAATCAGGCATGCATGTCTGTGTCCCAACCATCTGATATAGATTTGGTAGATCCACCATGTTTGAGGTCAATAGATACAAGAATAAGTGAAGGTAAATTACATTTCCAAGTTTATTTTCGTTCTTGGGACTTATGGAATGGCCTACCCGCTAATCTCGGCGCAATACAATTACTTAAGGAATATATGTCTGCTGAAATTGGGGTAGAGGATGGGGAAATTATAGCATCGAGTAAAGGTCTTCATCTGTATGATTATATTTGGGAATTAGCAAAGTTGAGGGCAAACAAATGAAAGATAAAAAAGAAAATAAATATCCAGTTTATATGGGCGTTAATTGTGCTCATTGTGGAGCAGAAAATAATTTAGGTTTTGTTATGTATTATAAAGATCCTTGTTGGAACTGCGGTAAAAACGTGCTTGACAGGACAGAAAATGAAAGATAAAAAAGAATTAGAAAAACTATACGACGATTGCATAAATTTCTGGGGAATTAGAGCACAATTGAGACAAACTCAGGAAGAATGTGCAGAACTTATTCTTGCCGCTTCACATTTTAATAGAAAAAGACCTGATAGTTTGGACAATGTGATAGAGGAATTGGGTGATGTTTATTTAATGGTGCAACAAATGATGCATTATTTTGGTGAGGATAAGGTTATGGAGATTGTAGATAGGAAATCTGACCATGTCAGAAATAAATTAAACGATAGGATGGGCAAAAAATGAAAAGATTTGTAAGTGTTTTAATGGTATTATTTGCGTTCATTATTTATTTTAAAGTTAAAAATCCAGCTCAGGTGGTCGATGATTACATTATTAGTCATAATGGTAGGGTGCTTACCGGCATAAGATATATCGACAAACAAAGAAATATATACAAGAAAATAGTGATTCCTATGGCAAATATAAAAATAATTAAAGAAGACAACTGGGGAGGCATGAATGGCTAATGTAATACTTTATTGTCCCGTTTGTGACAAGGAAACTGTTTTTATTGAGCATAGATCTTGGTCAGGTACTTATAGAGAATGCACTGAACCGAATTGTTATTTCTGGGAAGTGGTTAAGGAAGACGAGGAAGAGGAGGCTTATTAATGAATCAGAGAACATTGGCGATCATCAAACCAGATGCGGTGAAAAGGCATTTTATAGGACATGTAATTAGTACATTGGAATTGCATGAGTTTAAGATTATAGATATGAAAATGATGCATATGACTAAAGAAGAAGCAGAAGAACTTTACAAAGTTCATAAGGGCAAACATTTCTATGAAGCGCAAACAGATTTTATGTCAAGTGGCCCATGCGTAGTTATGATTTTAGAAGGGGAAAATGTTATAAAGAGATATAGGAAATTGATGGGCCCGGCCAATTTTGAAAAAGCAGATCCTGGCACAATCAGACATGAGCTCGCAACAAGTATTAGGCATAATATAGTTCATGGTTCTGATTCTCCAGAGTCGGCTAAATTTGAGATTGGTTGGTTTTATAATATTTTAAAAGGGGATTAAAAATGTTAGAAATAAAAATGGAATATGACGACGAATGTTATTGTACTTATCTTATAGTGTTATACAACGGAAAAGAGATTAGACGACATAGTGATGGAATGGAACCAGAGGATACCGTATTTTACAGGGATTTGTCGTGGGTACCAGAGGCAATTTTAGAAGCCTATGAATTAGGCAAAAAGGAAAAAATTGAGGAGAGTTAAAAAATGTTTGATTGTGTTTTATCTTTTGCAAATGATATATTAACAGGTTTCAATAATTATGCAAAAGAAAATCAAATGATTGCTGGTGCTATAAGTCTATGGGGACTGGGCGTTTTGTCTTATTTTGGTAGAGACATACCCAAACGAGTATGGGCTTTTATAACCAAGCAGTGTACTACAAAATTAACTTTGATAAGCACTCATGAGTCATACCATGAATTTTTAAACTGGTTAGTGAAAAATGAATATCTTAAGAATGTTAGAAGTTTAAAGATATCGTGTGGTCGATGGGGCGGAGATAAAGCAACAAAGTCTGTAGGATATGGTACTCATTATTTTGTTTATAAATTGAGGCCTTTTAAGTTGGTAATGACACAATTAAAAGACAGTAGAGGCGAAATGGAAAAAGATGAAGTTGAGATAGTACTTTTAGGCAGGTCTTATAGAATGTTTAATCAAATATTTGAAGAAATTAAAAATAGTACGCCTAAAGATAAATTATCAGTTTATAAATATGAGAAGAATTATTGGGCTTCTATTAATGACCAGCAAAAGCGAAGTATGAATACGATATTTCTTGATGAGGAAGTCAAAAATGAGGTCATGGACCATTTAAAGAGATTTTCTGAGAATGAAGAGTGGTATACTAAAAACGGTTTATCATATCAGACAGGAATTCTTTTGTATGGTTCGCCAGGTACAGGTAAAACAAGTTTTATAAAGGCTTTAGCTTCTATGTTTGATAAGGAGTTGTATATTTTACCAACTACCTTGTTGTCTTATATAGAAGATGCTATGAGTTGTTTGCCAGAAAATGCTTTGGTTGTTATAGAAGACATTGATACTGAAGTGGCAACTAATAAACGAGCTGATGATGAAGACCTTACCGAATATGGAGATAAATCTAAAAAAGTGGATATGATGTTTTCTTTTACTAATTTAAGCGATATATTGAATTCTATTGATGGGTTAATAGCATCCCATGGTAGAATACTTATTGCTACAACAAATCATAGAGATAAATTGAGTAAAGCGCTGCTTAGAGATGGAAGATTTGATTTGAAAATAGAAATTGGTTATGCTGACAATGATGTAGTAAAGCAGTTTTTTGATAATTATTATCCTTATTTTGAAATACCTGATGGTTTTCAAGTTAAGGATGAGACTACATCTGCTAAAATACAGAATTTGATTTTGAGAAATTTGAAACATCCTGAAAAAGTAATAAAGGAATTGCAAAAATAAGGAGGCAAAGGAATGGAATTTAAAATACCAGTAGACGAATTACAATCAATAGTTTCAAAACTATCCAATGTGGTAAAGATAAATGAATCTGATATCACAGGCATGGTGGTGATTGAAGCTGGTGAGAATGTGAAATTTAGGGCGACTGATGGATATGTCACTATCGCTATCGGTTCTGACGCTTGTGAAATAATTTCTAAAGGAAAGGCAGTACTTAAGCTACGAGACATAAAAGGTTATATTAACAAGTTCATACCTTTGATGGGTGAATATGGTACTGAGAATTTCCATTTTATCATAGATGGGAATGGTGGACTTATCAAAAGTAAGACCATATTTGAGTCTGGAAATCCTTCGTATAGAAGGTTAAAATTTGAAATTGCTGAGACAGAATCTCCAGCGATTAAACCATTTGGTGAACCGCAATTGATTCTCAATAGCAGTATTTTGAAGTATGGTATCAATAAGGTTTTGCACTGCGTCAATCCTGGTGAAGTAAGGCGCGCAATGGCAGGTTTGAAGATTGTCATTGATGATGGTAAAATTATTTTTGCTGGTACCAATGGTGTGAAATTAGCAGAGTATGCCTTGGATGTCAATGCTGAATTGAGACATGATGCGGTTATTTTTAGACATGGTTTTGCGAATGTTTTG
>Ga0180433_10005898_pt1 | contig 16336 bp, 17 predicted proteins | sample SS_ome_8_FD_132980 | JGI IMG/M metagenome (GOLD analysis project Ga0180433, IMG submission 132980) | Hypersaline lake sediment archaeal communities from the Salton Sea, California, USA - SS_1_D_1 metaG | ecosystem: Environmental > Aquatic > Non-marine Saline and Alkaline > Hypersaline >... | reverse complement strand
CCCAACAGCAAAAGCAACCGCATTGCCTGGATCAAGGGGCTGAATATTTGAAGCCACATGATCGTTGATCAGTTTTGCCACAAATCCATTTCCACCGATAAATTTCCGGGCAAAATCATCTGAAAATGACTCCTGGCTGATAATGTCAGCTGACAAATCAATGTGCAAAATTATCCCCGAGCTTCGGTAAGCCATAGTTATTCTCACATAAAAGTTAATAAAGTATTATGATCGATTCATGATCATCTCAAAAATGATTATCTATGCTATCGACAAACCAGGGAAAACCGTTCATTTCCCCATAACAGGCCAAACTTAGCAATTTTTTGTGAAAGATCAATGGGCCTCCCACGTCCCTTAAAACTGCATCCATTTTTTTCTACAAAGACGAAAGCGCTTTAACTAAAAGCATGCCGCCGATCATGATCAGCATTATATGTATCCAATGATCAAAATGGCCAGGGGGGATAAAATGCTGCAAACGGCCTCCAATCCAAATAGTTAAGAGAGTTAGCGGGAGAGAGAGAAAAAAATAATGGCATACCTCAGATGTCCAAAAACCTCCCACGCCGTGCCCGGCTGTAATAATCACACTCGACGGCAGGAAATAACCCTGCAGCGTTGCCCGGAATTGGTCGGGCAGCCATCTATGCAGAGTCCCATAGATAATTACGGGGGGACCATTTGAATTATAGGCCCCTCCAAGCACCCCTGCTAGAAATCCGAACGGGTATGCCATCCATTCCTTTATTGGTTCAATCAGCTTTGGCTTTAAGAGTGAATAACCGGAAAAGCCGATTATGATCAAAGCAAGGGCGATCTCACCAATTCTCTGGTAGTCACCTTTCAGGAGTATAGTTCCAATCGGAATGCCTGGCACCGTAGCCAAGAGAAGCCGCCACGCACTTTTAACATCAACGTTTTTCCAATTCGTAACCAGCAAAACAACCCCTAAAACAAACGAGAGCAGCGCAACAAGCGGCGCAGCGGTTCTCATGCCAAGGCCTATCATTGCCAAAAGCGGCATTGCTACCAGTGCGTTTCCAAAGCCGAATACCGTCCGCACCAGTGTCGAAATAAAAACAATCAGAAGGACTGCGATTGTGACACTGTCAATTGTCATACTTTCATTATTACCGTACGTGTAGGGTGAATTCGAGAATTGTCTCAATGGATAGTGCGGGCCGGTCGAGCCATTGCAGCAGCGCTAAGCTCAGCAAAAAATAGGACCACAGCTAAAAAGTTACCTTTACGCGCAATTATAGGAAGGTATAGGCTTGTATGTCAAGAAGAAACATATCACAATATATGGCTACCCTGGATTATTGCCTAAGGTTCTTGAATAATTCCAGGGTAATAATGGGCCGAGATAGTATGGGTGAAATGATAAAAGCCTTTTTGAGTTTAAAAGCGATCTTGCAATCCATGTAAAACCTAAAATACACGTTTCTTCCAAGTAAAACTTTAATTAAGAAGAACAAAGCAAAAGTCTCATGTGGTTTTACCTTGATCATTTTCCCAAGATGAGGTAATCGATAAATATATCTTTTAGAAATTGCAAAAAATAGATAACGAGTACTTCCGCTGAAATAATTGTTGTCGGAATTATAAGGGCAAAAGAACATTCAGTAGATTAACCGAAGAAAGCAAGGGAACCCTAATGGCTGCAAAACGCAGCAAAACTATCCTAAAAGGTAATGATGCTAAAAGCAACCGAACACGGGGATTGCTGAATGTAATCTATTATGCCTTGAATTCCGCTGCAAGCGGCGTAATCATTACAAAGCGTACGGGCGAGATTATGTATGTAAATCCATCGTTTCTTAAAATCTTTGGCTATGATAACAAGTCAGAGGTAATAGGTAAAAACGCAACGGATTTTTTTACCAAAAAGGAGGTAACATCATTTTCAGATGTAGAGGCTATCATTAATGAATCAAGAGAAGGAACGGAAGAATTTTTCGTACGACACAAGGATGGGACACTTTTTTTAGCTGAAGTGTCCGCTTCAAATGTGAGCGACCACACAGGTAAGGTAGTGGGGAGAATGGCCTCATTCATTGATATTACTGACCGCAAGCAACTCGAAAAGGAACTGCGTGATTCCGAGAAAAAGCTTCGGCAGCTTTCACACCGAATTCTTGACGCTCAAGAGGAGGAGCGCAAAATCATCGCTCATGAGCTTCACGATGGCATAGGTGCTGCATTGACTAATATCAAATATGCTTTAGAACAGCGTATTGAGGACCACCCCCAAGAACAAGAATCTTTAGAAAAACCTATTTCTTTGATTGAGAACGCCATAAAAGACACTTCCAGGATTTCAAGAAGCCTAAGGCCTTCCATACTTGATGATATGGGGGTAATACCAGGCATTAAATGGTTTTGCCGGGATTTTCAGGAGGCTCATTCCAATATCACGATAAAAATTTGCATTGAGGTACAGGAGGTAGACATCAGGGAGCCATTAAAGCTTATGATGTATAGAATAGTCCAGGAAGCGCTCAATAATGTAGCCAAACATAGTATGGCACAAAATGCTAAAGTTTCATTGATAAAGGCTGAGGGTAAACTCCAGCTTTCTATCGAGGATAACGGCAGAGGCTTCGATTCTCAGCAAACTGGTGATGCAGGTATGGGCCTTAGCAGCATGAAAGAGCGAACTCAATTTTCCGGAGGTTTTTTTTCAATCCATTCAACTCCAGGAAAGGGAACCATTATCCAGGCATCGTGGCCGCTTGAGTTAGAAAAGAGTGATTACTAATTAATCTTCCTTCTTTTTATCTATCACAAGATTATTATGGACATCACGTACACCCCTGGTCCTGGTATACCATGCTATGGTAGATGCCGCCCGCTGAATTGCTGAGGAAGAAACAGTGCCAGTAAGGGTAATAACTCCGTTTTCTGCGTTTACATCAACATGCCCGGCATCAATCATGGCATTTCGATCGAGTGCGGTTATGATATCGTTGGCAATTATTTGGTCATCTATCGCCTCGGACGGCACGACTGTTAGTACATTCGTAATGCCTACCAAACCGCTTAGAGTGGCCACGACATCTTCCGCACTCGCCTTCTCCCAATAGGTTTTTACAGCGCCTTCAAGGGTTACATGCCCATTGTCCGCAAAGATAATGATATCCGTTGAGTCGATGTTCGGATGCCATTTGAGTAATGATTGAACCCAGATTATGCAGCAGCCATCTATTGATTTTCGTTGTAATCCCCAGATTTCTTAAGCTCCTTGGTAGCAGCATGGACAAGAGACCGTAATTCGGTAGTGAAATTTCGAGGTGGAGTAAGATTTAGATACAAGCTCATGACAGGATGTTGCCTATCATCATACTGAAGTAACTCCTCAATCTGTGAATATCCAACCATATGTAAACTCCGAGTTTTTATTAAATATTACAAAGCAGTTGCTTTATTGGATTATAAAAAGACTCCTGGTACTGGCCTCTCACATGATGGGCAAAGCCCGCGTTCTATCTTATTTTCCAGGACACTGAAAGCTCCTCTTCGGATCAAAGCTTCCCGGCAAAAAGGACACAAGGTAACAGAATTCTCTTCAGGGACATTACCAATATAAACAAAATTTAAGCCTTGATCTTTGCCTATTTTACGGGCCATCTGAAGTGTTTCAAGGGTTGTTGGTACCGAGTCGTCATACTGATAACTCGGGTGAAATCGGCTCAGGTGCCAGGGAATGTTCTCATCCACACCGGAGATGAATTGTGCTATTTCCCTCAATTCTTCTTTGCTGTCATTTTGTCCCGGTACTACAAGCGTAGTTACTTCAATCCAGATCCCTAATTCTTTGATGTGGCGAATGGAGTCAAGAACCGGCTCGAGCCTCCCCCGGCAAACATCTTGGTAGAATGTGTCCCGAAAGGATTTGAGATCTACATTGCAGGCGTCGAGATAAGGCCGGATAGTATCCAGGGCCTCCGGCGTCATAAAGCCATTGGTAATAAAAATATTGGTCAACCCTTGTTCTTTGGCCAATTTTGCGGTGTCATAAGCGTACTCATAAAAGATAGTGGGTTCGGTATACGTATAGGCGATACTCCGGCATTGCTCTTGTTTTGCCTGGCAGACGATATCTTCGGGTGATAGCTCCTTACCGGGAAGCTTCGGTGCGTTCCTTTCCGAAACCTGTGAGATTTGCCAGTTTTGGCAGAAAGAACAGCGGAAGTTGCAACCTGCTGTGGCAACCGAAAAAGACAATGTACCTGGGAGGAAATGGTACAACGGCTTTTTCTCAATAGGATCAGTATTGGCAGCAACAGCCTTGCCGTATGCATGGGTATATAATTTACCCTTTAGATTTCGCCTTACACTGCAAAATCCAAATCTTGACTCAGGTATTCTGCAGTCATGATGACAGAGATAGCAGTGCACCTTTTGATCTTCAAGCATCTCATAAAGCATAGCTTCTCTAAGCATAAATATCCTCCACCAATATACATTTAAATAATCGAACAATTATTATCATGAGAGAATAGGCTCTAGTAAGTATATCCCGTAAAAATGAAGAGTATTGTTTGAATTAGGCGTATACACCTTTTAGCAAAATACACTATGTAGCCTATGTACTAACAATTCATATAGTTGTAAAAATAGAGAAAATTCCAGGAGGATATATGCCTGAATTACCGGATGTAGAAATTTTCAAGCAGTATCTGGATGCTACCTCACTGCATAAAAACATAGAAAAGGTCCGAATCTTGGCCCCAGAGATGGTTAAAAACATTACCGCCCAGAAGCTCAAGGCCGCGATGGAGGGACATGTATTTGAGTCTACACGTCGGCATGGTAAATACTTGTTTGTAATCCTTGACAACAGCCCCAGCCTGGTTTTTCACTTCGGGATGACCGGTTTTGTCGTTTATTTCAAAGGTATGAAAAAGAGCCCGAGTCACGAGCGACTGTTGATTTCTTTTTCAAATGGCTACCATCTTGCCTATGACTGCCAGCGCAAATTGGGTGAAGTGACCATGGTTCAATGTGTAGACGCCTTTTTAAAGGAACGAAAACTAGGAGCCGATGCTCTTAAACTCGACTTTCACGATTTTGTCCACCTTTTTTCCAGAACACGGAGCTTCATTAAATCCGCTTTAATGAACCAGCAACTTATTGCCGGCATTGGAAATATCTATTCGGATGAAATGCTGTTTCAATCCGGTATCCACCCGCAAAAAAAAGCATCTCAACTGGACGAGAGTTCATTGAGGAAGCTGTTTCGTGAGATGAAGGCCGTGCTTACTGCGGCGATAGAGGCTCGCGCTGATCCTGCCAAACTCCCAAAGTACTATCTTATTCCGCATCGTCATGGAGACCGGCTATGCCCAAAATGCGGAGAGGACATTAAAACAGCAAAGGTATCTGGACGAACAGCCTACTTTTGCCCCCGCTGTCAGAGCTATTAATCGCTGCAATATACGCATTGGGAATGCTACCTTTGCTGCAGAAATTTATTTCTGCCCCCTATGCTTTTCAGGGTGAATAACAATATTATTAGGCTCACCCCGGACGAATGCTCGAATGTTATCAACCGTGGTTTCCATGATGCGCTGTATTGCCTCCTTGGTATTAAATGCAGAATGAGGTGTGATTACCACATTGCGCAGCCGAAGCAGAATGTGGTCGGCCAGAAGCGTGGTGGTATCATACTTTTCCTGAAGGAAGGAGCGTAGAAGTTCGGCTTCTTCACGGATCAATGGCTCTTCTGGAAGGACATCCAGTCCCGCAGCACTTACTTTTCCCTTTGAGATTGCCCTGACCAGGGCTTCGATATCCACAATGCTGCCCCGCGAGGTATTAATCAGTACCACCCCATCTTTCATCTTTTCGAATTCTGAATTGGATATAAGATGATGAGTCTTCTTGTTTGCAGGAACATGGAGGGTGATGACCTCGCAATTTTTGAGCAATTCGTCCATGTCCACATATCGAAAACTAAATTTGGCTGCCAAGTCCTCCCTTGGGGAAACATCGAATGCTAGTACATCCATTTGAAACCCCCGGGCAATTTCGACCACACACTGACCGATGTTACCAGTTCCTATAACCCCTAATGTTTTACCTCTCAATTCTATCCCGGTAAGGCCCTGAAGAGAAAAATCTCCCCTGCGAGTTCGATCAATAGCGTCCACCAGATGATGCCCAATGGTAAGTAGAAGTCCGAAAACATGTTCAGCCACCGAGGCGCAACCATAAGTGGGGACATTGCACACAGTTATGCCGTTTTCTCTGCAGTAATCAATGTCAATATGATCAAAGCCCGTTGATCGAGTGGTAATGAGCTTCAGGTTTTTGAAATTTTTCAATGTCTCCGCCGTGAGCTTTGAATAGATAAAGACTGAGAGAACTTCGGCGTCGGTAAAAGGTTTTCCCAAATCTTTAGTGACTTTTTTGTCCAGAAATCCTATTTCATGATCATCAGCAAGGACTTCAAAGGGATCTTTTTCCCATTCTTCGACTTCACATACAACGATTTTCATATAATAAACCTCCTCTCAAAAAACAATGGTGGAGCTCCACGGGCAAGCCCGCGGCACCACTTGGTTTCGCCGATTCGCTTCGCGAACTACGGGGCTTAGTAGTGCAACATCCCGATTATAGGCGTATTCATCCACGGCTAAAGCCGCGGCTTTCTGCGGTCGGGGTAAAATGCTACCATTGCCTTCTATGTCTATTACCACAACGCGATCTTCAGTAATACCCACACAAACACCCTGTAAAAAACTCAAAAGTGCTGGTTTTTTCTACTGATCAATAAAAACACTTCTAAAAGATATGTAAATGGGGTGGAACATGTATTTACAGAAGTATTTTTCAGTACAACAGTAGCGAAAGGCAGTTTATCCTGTCCGTGAGTACTGGTATACATCCCGAAATCAATCTATCTTTTTCTTTCTCGTTAGTCTCATTTTAAAAAAATAGGTACCTTTATTACGAAAAGGCGATGGGTATGCTAGCCAAAAAAAATGGGGGAACAAGCGATGGGTTATAAAGTACTTGGTTTTATCACTTTGGGTTGTTTGCATCCAATATCACAAAAAAGCAATTTTAGAGTCTTTCGAGGCATCTTGGTGAGGATTTATTTTATGCTATTGTTGGGGGTTGCTTTTGTGCTTTCTCAACCAGTCCTTTTTCAATGGCATAACTCGTTAAGAGTGATGCCGTATGAAGATCCAATTTTCTCATAATGTTGGCCCGGTGTTTTTGCACGGTTTTCATGCTGATACAGAGGAAATCAGCAATATCCTTGTTTTTATAACCCTCGCCAACCATCTTGAGGACTTCTCTCTCCCTCTGAGTAAGGGTATCCCAGGAAGATGCGGTTTTTAGCGTCTTTCTCTCCTCCATGAACCCTTCCAAAACCTTATCAGAAATGTCAGGACTGATGTATCGCTTTCCGGATAACACGCTTTCTATCGCCATCATCAACTCGGAACGGCTTGCCGCCTTAGTGCAATAACCATCCGCACCCAGTTTAAAGCTCTCAAGGATGTATTCCTCAGAGTCATGAACAGACAGGGCCAGCACTTTTACCTCCGGGAATCGCGATTTAACTTCTTTAATCACAGAAGCCCCGCTCATTTTGGGCATGGATAGGTCAAGCAGTATAAGATCTGGGGTGCTCTGTTCGATACATCGGATAGCCTCAAGCCCGTCTCCTGCTTCTCCTACAACCCTGTATATCTCATCTGAGCTCAGCAGCGATCGCAGTCCTTCTCTGAGAATAGTATGGTCCTCAGCAATAACAATCTTTTTTGCTTCACCCATCAAAAATATCCTTTATCAGGTTTGATATACGCAATGAAAGATTAAATTAACCAAAAAAATTAACTTATTATATATCATGATAGTCTATTATTGTAAAGTGCTAAACTTCACAATACAAATGGGCAGAATAGCCCCCTATTTCTTAAAACAATTTATCTCTGTACCGAATTCTTTAAAGATATGTTCCGATCCATGGCCTAGCAATAAAACTGATAAAAATGATACTCAAAAAACACCCTGGGGTTTAATGAGGTTTTTCTGGATGAGAATCTTCAAGGATCATGGCATAGTGTGCAAAGATGCATGGTTTCCCTTCTCCACGTTTATATACCGAAAAGCCCAGCAATCTTTGCGCCTTCTTCTTCCATTGCCTCATATAATAATTTTAGATTTCCCCCATTCTAATCTTCTAAATAAACTGAAAGGAGTATTCCCAAGATGAGGAGCTATACTGGTGTTAGGTAGCTGCCTACCCTGAATTGATGAATAAAATTATTCGGGCGGCTGCCGTTCATAGCCTATGAAATCAACGCAGGCAGGAAGCTCGAAGGACTAGAATTGGTTGCGGTTGATTCAATTAATATTGTTAGTATCGGAGAAGGCTACATACTATATTTCTTGTAATGAAATACCTGTTTTACCCCATTGCTTTGAATTAAAGGTCATACTATGGTTCATAGAGTAATAATAAGAAATTTTATGAAAGGGGGAAAAATGTCCCAAGAGTTACTTTTTCAGAGCATGTATAAGCTCACAGAAAGGGTCAAAGGAGCACCACTAAGAGTGGATGAAATACAATCGATGATAGAAAAATACAACAAATCTTCAGGCTCACCCTATGATAGGGCGATTTCAGCTATGACTGATGTTCTTCATTGTGAGCCCTCTTTATTATATGAGAAAAGGGAGGCCCAGGAGGATATCGATCAGATGTTAAAAAACGTGAAGGCAAAGGCTGAGGCTGTATCATAGACAGAAAAAGGTATCCACTGATACGCTGACCGAATTTCTGAAACTAAATTGAAGGAATTATTAGATTGCTAAGATGGACAGGGATAAAAGTGCACATGGGCGCTCTAAAGAAAAAATTAATGAGAATATTGACGTGTAGCGGTGTTCTCTTGAGCTACATGCAGCATAAAGAAATGCCGGCATTGTCGACCTTGGATAACGTTGCATAGCATATAAAGGAGGTACGCATGGCAAATGTAGCAATTAACGGAATGGGAAGAATCGGGAGAGCGACTCTAAAGATAGTCCTGGAAACCCCGGGTTTAGAGCTTGTAGCAGTTAATGACCTTATACCTCCGGATAATATCGCCTATCTACTCAAATATGATTCTGTTTACGGGAGGTACACCAGGGAGGTGCAAGTTGATGCTGATAGTTTAATTATAGGAGGCAACCGATACAGGGTATTCAAAGAGAAAGATCCGGAAAATCTTCCCTGGACAGATTTCAATGTTGATATCGTTTTTGAATGTACAGGTGTTTTCACCAGGAAGGAGGATCTGGAAAAACATCTCCGTGCAGGAGCAAAGAATGTAATCCTTTCGGCTCCCGCAAAGGGTGACGAGGTAGCTACGGTTGTGTATGGTGTGAACAGTGCTGAAAAGGGCACACATATTGTGTCATGCGCTAGCTGCACTACCAATTGTATTACCCCTCTTGTAGAAATTATAGGAAGAAGGATAGGTGTAATTAAGGCCATTATGACTACGATCCACGCTTACACGGCCAACCAAATGATAGTAGACGGACCAAACAAGAAGTGGAAAAGAGGCAGGGCGGGTGCAATCAACCTGGTACCTACTACTACTGGGGCTGCTATAGCCACCACTCAGGTGTTACCAGAATATAAAGGACGTTTTAACGGTGTTGCGGTACGTGCACCAGTGCCGGTAGGATCTATTTCTGATATCGTATTCGTGGTGGAAAAGGCGACTACTGCCGAGGCGGTAAACGACATATTCAGAGAAGAATCAAGCAGCAAACAGTACCAAGGCATAGTAGGGGTTTCGGAGGACAATATTGTATCCTCCGATATTATCAAAGATTCCAGGGCCTCCGTCATAGACCTGACAATGACCCAGGTGGTGGATGGAGACCTGGTAAAAGTGATGAGTTGGTACGATAACGAGTGGGGTTATGTCAACCAGATGATAAGAGAGGCTCTACATATGGTAAAGAAAGGATAGGATAAACCATGCCGTGAGAGTACCTATCCTCGAGTCTTTGATATAGCCGCTTTTGCATTCCATGAAATGCACTAAAGGATTCTAAATATCGAGAAGTAGAAAGCCTTACATACAGTCCCCGCTCTTTTTTACCTGACTTTTATTAAGAATTGGAGTAAGTTGCTGAAGCAACACGGGTTAAGCTAGACCGGGAGTAACCTCGTTTTCCGTGTAACAGTAAGGCAAAGAACTATGGTATTTTCGGCAGGAATGGTAATTGTCAGGCAGGACCAGGGAATATGGAAATATTTGTTTCTCAGGGCCTTCCGAAACTGGGATTTCCCAAAGGGAATCATTGAACCAGGCGAAGATCCTTTTGATGCAGCAAAAAGAGAGGTCGCTGAGGAAACCGGTATCTCTGATCTACATTTTAACTGGGGCTACATCTATAAGGAGACCGAGCCCTATTCCGGTGGGAGAAAAGTGGCCAGGTATTATCTTGCTGAAACCCACTGTTCTTCTGTCGTTTTCTCTGTTAACCCGGAGATTGGAAGACCCGAGCATCATGAATACCGATGGCTTACCTATGAGGAGATAAGGAAGCTGGCACCTAAGAGACTGGCAAAGATTGTAGAATGGGCGAATGTAGTAATAAGTGGGTTCCTTAAAGACACTGGTAAGGTATAATTTACTTCTGTCAAGGCCGGTGTTTTGAAGCACCTTATTGAGATATTTCCCTGCTCTTCCAACAAACAGGCGGCCTTGCCGCACCTCTTCTTTGCCCGGGTTTTGACCAACGAGCATCACACCGGCATTGTTGGGTCCTCCCCCAAGGCATGTACGTTTTTTGTTGTTGTTAGAATTCATTTAGGTATCGACCAGAGGCCATCAGATTTATCTCATCTACAAGTGCAAAGATAGACTTCCCTATTCTCTTGACAAAAACCACCTTCTTTCAGGTCAAATTACTCGCAGCTTGCTGGGACATCAAGGATTCAGCAATGATGCATTCGCGAGAAGAATCGAAAAGCGACAAGTAAGCATCAGGAAAAAATGGGACGGATGCATACTACTACAGGTTACATCGTTAAAACTACCTGGTATGTGGCATATAACCCTTTGTTTTCGATATGTTACCTATTATCTTTGGTAGCTTACTACTCGTGGGATGTAACAGAAGGAGTATATGAATTTGGAGCAAAATACATGATTGAGCCCATTGTTTATAGTCTTGTTTCATGAAAATAATTATAAAATCGTTAATATAAAATAAGGAGACAAGAATGCTAACGGTAACACTTTCTGCAAAGGATAAATTGAAAAAACACTTGCAAGTTGAGAAAAAGGATGAGGAGACGTTATTGCGAATATCTAGCTCGCCCTCGGATCCGCAACAGCTTGGGTTGTTTTTGGACAAAGAAAAGGAAGGAGATCAAGTTATTGCGGATAATGAAGGTGAAAGGCTTTTATTACTAGACCAGGGCATGGCTGATTTTCTCGCTGGACTGACTTTAGATTACATTGACACCGGCCAGGGAATGAGCTTTACTCTGACAGGGTCTTAAACCCACATTATGCAGTAGGTGCCTACTGCATAATGTGGGTTTAAATACATAGATGACCTCATTTACGGAAAAGGGCTCACTGGTTATCATAAATCGTATCCTGGGAAGAATTTTCAGATGCTACAGAAAGAAGGGAGGAAGATATGGCTTTAGAGTTAACTCCATGGAGAAAATCTAGTAACACACTCCGTCCGCTGTATAGGGAAATGGATGATCTTTGGAATCGATTTTGGGGAGATATGCCTGCAGAGCCTGCATTAGGATGGGCACCTTCTGTAGACATATCGGAAACCGACGGCAATATAATGGTAAAGGCTGAATTACCCGGACTGGATGCTAAGGATATCGATGTACAGGTAACAGACGATGTTCTTACGCTACGGGGAGAAAAGAAAACGGAAGAAGAGAAAAAAGACGAAAAGTATTATTACAAGGAACGCAGTTACGGTTCTTTTCAGCGGTCCTTCCAGCTTCCAGCCGGCGTAAAGAGCGATAAGGTAGACGCCAAGTTCAAAAATGGCATCCTCACCATCACCATGCCGAAATCCGAAGAGAGCAAGCAAAAAAGGATTGAAATTAAACAAGAATAATGAGGAAAAACAGCACCGTTCTTCCCAGGGTTTCTTATAGCAACATACCAGAAAAAGGAGGTAAATCATGTTTTTTGAATTCTTTTTCGCCATTCTGATTGCACTATTATTAACTGCTGTTTTTGCAGCAGGATTTCGAAGACAGGGTTGGGGAGCAGCACTGGTCTTTTTCTTCCTCATCTTGTTTTTGGCTACCTGGGCAGGAGGCATGTGGGTTGTCCCGTTTGGCCCTATCGCATGGGGAGTACCCTGGGTGACTTATTTGTTTGTGGGAATTGTCATAGCCCTTCTCCTAACTGCTCTGATACCCCCTGTTGGGCGACCCACCTATCCCGGAAGAGAACCCGGGATAAGAGAGCCATCCCAAAGGGATAACAGTGCAGTAATAGGGTTTGATATATTCATGATTGTTCTAATGCTTGCCCTCATTATTGCAATTGTTGCAGCCTATTACGCATGATTAACCTTAACTTCCCTTTGTTATCCGCTGCGCAATCCGGGTTTAAACCTTCGCGCAGTGCGGGATGGTCCCAAGTTTGCTATGCGGGTAGGTACGTTGTTTGATGTGTGAATCTCATCGGGTGTTGAAGCGAAGGGGAAACATACCGCCGTTGAGTGTTGAACCAGCATTACGAACAAGTATCTGCCACACAATATAGTATACCATCATGCCCGGTAGGGCTGACGATTTTAGCTTTCCTGCATCTCAACGGAAAGCTAAAAATATTTCCTTCAACGTTCTCTCCGGCTCTGCGGTGAAAATTGCAGACCCTTTTCGGATCGATGTGAGGCCATCTGCTTTATGGGTGGTGCTTGTGACTCCTTCCATACCAGGAAGAGAGCTCTGCAACCATGAAAGAGAAACTAATCAAAACTTCGCCGAACCCAGCCTCTCACTGTTTCTCTACCATTTTCCTTCCGAGCTTCACTACCCTATTTACACCCATAAAATACATCCTTGGCCCCATTGAGGCAGAGATAAGCATCTCATAAGATAAAAAAAGACCAAAAAAATTACGAAAGGAACTTTGCGGGTTATTCACTTCCTGGAAAAGTGGCAAGTGACAGGTGTTTTTTTGATAAAAAGTATAATCGTAATTACCCGCATTTGAAGCAGCTTTTTATGTTAGCGCTACAATGGATAAAAAGGAGGTTCGCAATTATTTACATGTCAAGCATAACCCCGCACACTATAGATAACCCGTCAAAGATACCCAAATAACGGAGGAACTACAATGAATAAAAGCACATATGTACGCTGGTTTGAGGACCTGGGCAGGAATGATGTGGCTATAGCAGGAGGGAAAAACGCCTCCCTGGGAGAGATGATCCAGGCCCTCAAGGCCAAGGGTATCCAAGTGCCAAGCGGTTTTGCAACCACCGCTGATGCCTATTGGAAGTACCTGGAACAAAATGACTTGTCGGCAAAAATAAAGGTCCACATAGAGGATCTCAAAGGCGGAAAAAAGTCTCTTGACAAGGTGGGCAATGCAATTCGCTCGCTCTTTGAGCAGGCCCATTTCCCGGAGGAGATCGCCGAGTTTATTCGAACGGCTTACCGGGAATTAGACGAACAAAGCAGCCGGGGCGATGGACACGTAGATGTAGCGGTACGGAGCAGCGCTACGGCAGAGGATCTTCCTGAGGCCAGCTTCGCCGGCCAGCAGGAAACCTTTCTCAACGTGAAAGGTGAGGAGGAACTCCTTCACGCCTGCCGCAAATGCTATGCTTCCCTCTTCACCAACAGGGCCATCAGCTACCGCACGGAGAAGGGTTTTGATCATATGAAGGTTGCCCTGTCCGTTGGAGTGCAGAGGATGGTCCGCTCGGACAGGGCCGGGGCAGGCGTTATGTTCTCCATTGATACGGAATCCGGCTTCAAGGATGTGGTTGTTATCAATGCGGCGTGGGGTCTGGGTGAAAATGTAGTTCAGGGAACTGTCACCCCAGATGAGTACCGGGTATTCAAGCCGCTTCTTAAGGAGGACGGATTTACACCCATCATAGAAAAAAATATGGGCAAAAAGCAGAAGAAGATGGTCTACGCCGAACAGGGCCCCGAAACCACGAGGAATATCGACACCTCGAAAGAGGAGCGGATATCCTTTGTCCTAACAGACGAAGAAATTGTTCAATTGGCACAATGGGCCTGCACCATTGAAGACCATTATTCCATGCCCATGGATATCGAGTGGGCCAAAGATGGCAATACCGGTGAACTCTTTATCCTCCAGGCCCGACCGGAGACCGTCCAATCTCAAAAAGAGGTAGATGCCCTCAAATCTTACTCTCTCAAGGAAAAAGGAGAGCTGCTGGCAACAGGGCTCAGTATTGGGGAAGCCATTGCCGCCGGAAAGGTATCCAGGATCCAGAGCGCCGCACAGATAGATGAGTTCAAGGACGACAGCATCCTGGTAACCCCTATGACCGATCCGGATTGGGTTCCTATCATGAAGCGGGCAGCGGGAATCGTTACTGACCACGGCGGCCGAACCTGTCATGCTGCGATCGTGAGCAGGGAGCTTGGCATACCGGCCATTGTTGGAACAGGAGAGGCAACAAAGATACTTGATACCGGCCAGGAGATCACCATGTCCTGTGCGGAGGGGGATCAGGGATATGTGTATAAGGGAATCTTGAACTACGAGGTTGAAAAAGTAGATCTCAAGGATATGCCCACAACCAAAACACGCATTATGATGAACATTGCCAGTCCTGCGGCGGCGCTGCGCTGGTGGCGCCTTCCCTGCGAGGGAATCGGCCTCGCGCGTATGGAATTCATCATTAACAACATCATCAAAATCCATCCCATGGCCCTGGTGCACTTTGACCGCTTGAAGGATGAAACTGTGAAAAATGAAATCAGAGAGCTTACCGCCGGCTACGAGGATAAACCGGAATACTTCGTCGATTATCTGGCGCGGGGCATCGCCAAAATCACCGCTGCTCAGTATCCTGATCCCGTCATAGTCCGCATGAGTGACTTCAAAACCAATGAATATGCCGACCTGATTGGCGGAGCAGGGTTTGAGCCCCATGAAAGCAATCCCATGCTGGGGTTCAGAGGGGCATCCAGATACTACAGCGACCGCTATCGCGAGGGGTTTGCATTAGAGTGCCGGGCAATCAAACGGGTGCGTGAAGAAATCGGCATGAGCAATGTGATCATCATGATTCCCTTTTGCAGGACCCCCGAGGAAGCTGACAAGGTTCTGGATGTATTGGCCCAAAACGGGCTTAAACGAGGAGAGCAGGGTCTGGAGGTCTACGTAATGTGCGAGATTCCCTCCAATATAACGCTTGCTGAACAGTTTGCAGAGCGCTTTGATGGGTTTTCTATAGGCTCCAACGACCTCACGCAACTGATCCTTGGTGTGGACAGAGATTCATCTGAGCTGGCTGAGTTGTTCGATGAGCGGCACGAAGCGGTCAAGCAAGAAATCAGAAGGCTTATTCCAGCGGCCCATAAATCCGGCTGCAAGGTAGGGATTTGCGGCCAGGCCCCGAGCGACTACCCGGAATTTGCCGCCTTTCTCGTTGAAGAGGGCATCGATTCCATCTCTTTGAACCCAGACAGCGTCATCAAGGTGAAAAGGCAGGTGGCAGAGACAGAGGGAAAGAACAAGCAAGCGGAGTGATTAGCAGTCGGTTTTCATTGAAAGCAGTGTGGTGCCTCAAAAATATTGCTTTCTGAATCGTGGTCATAACTGGTCACCGATCATTGATCGCTCGCTTGTAATCAATTTCGAGATGAAATGTCGCGAAGACAAGAGCAAAAGAAAAACCCCAACTATGGGACGGTTATCTCGGTGCGCAGCAGCGTGGTAGACGCTAGATTTTCCAAGCGTTTGCCCAGACTTTACGATGTGCTGCGCGGTGGCGAAGGGGATGAAATCATCGTTGAAGTTTTATCGCACCTGGACTTCAAGACTGTTCGGGGAATCGCCCTCACTTCAAGCCAAGGCCTCGCTGAAGGATCACGCATGCTCGACACCCAGCAACCCTTAATGGTGCCCGTAGGAAAACGACTTCGAGGGAGGATCTTTAATGTCTTTGGCGATGTCATGGACGAACAGGAGCCACTAAAAGGCGGTGAGTGGCGATCTATCCATCAGGAACCAATCTCTCTGCAGCAACAATCTACAAAATTGGAGATTTTTGTTACCGGGATCAAAGCTATTGATATTCTCTCTCCCCTGGAGCTGGGTGG
>Ga0180433_10005897_pt1 | contig 16338 bp, 15 predicted proteins | sample SS_ome_8_FD_132980 | JGI IMG/M metagenome (GOLD analysis project Ga0180433, IMG submission 132980) | Hypersaline lake sediment archaeal communities from the Salton Sea, California, USA - SS_1_D_1 metaG | ecosystem: Environmental > Aquatic > Non-marine Saline and Alkaline > Hypersaline >... | reverse complement strand
GGCGCGAAAGAAGGAAGAGAACGCTCTCGAAACGTGGTAGTGCTAAAAACTCAAGCGAAAAAAGAGTTGAATTCGCATGGAGGGGTCTTTTTTGCCCTTGACTTACCCTCTAATGGGTGACCCCTGACTCCTGACCCTCCCTAGTCAATCTCAATCGATACCGGACAATGATCGGAACCCATCACATCGGCATGAATATCCGCACCACTGAGAGCGCTTCTCCCCTCCTCTGATATGAAGAAATAATCCAGACGCCATCCCACATTACGTTTTCGCGCAAATGTCTTGTAATCCCACCAGGAATAGTTCTCGGGATCATTATTGAACTCCCGGAAAGTATCGATATATCCCGCAGCCAGAAACCTGTCTATCCACGCCCGTTCTTCCGGTAGAAATCCGGTATTTCCGCTGTTCTCCTTGGGGCGTGCCAGATCAATCTCCGTATGAGCCGTGTTGAAATCTCCGCATGTAATGACCGCTTTGCCGTGTGAGCGTTTTTCATCCGCTTTTTCCTTCAGAGCCTCACAGAATGATAATTTAAACGGTACCCGCTTGTTACCATCCTGTCCATTGGGCACATAGACATTGAAGAGGAAAAATGAATCGTATTCAGCAATGAGAGTACGCCCTTCATCGTCGAATTCACGGATTCCGAGTCCCTCCTCGATGTGTACGGGTTCTGTTTTTGTGTAAATGGCCACCCCGCTGTATCCTTTTCGAACAGCGCTGGACCAGAATGTGGAATATCCCCGGGGAGACAGAATCTCCATAGTCAGTTGATCCGGATGCGCCTTGGTTTCCTGAAGACACAGAATATCGGGATCCGTATCATGTACCCACTCCAGGAATCCTTTTCTCGTAATAGCACGAATCCCGTTCACATTCCAAGAGAATAGCTTCACGACTAATCCTCCACCATTGTTTGCATAGCCATGCCTACCTGAATATGTATATCAGTAAATCATATTTGTACTATCGATTCCAGAACCTGATCAGTTCTGAATCGTATTCATTCACTAAATTGGCAGTTTCGCGATTGACGAGTATGAAGGTTGAATTAATACCCTTTCCCTCCTCCACAATGGCAAGTTCCCCACGTCTCAAACTCCGAATCACGCTCTCATCCGTTTCAATGAACGGGATATACTGTTCCTTATCCACGAAAAAGAATCTACGGTTTCCTGACGGTATCTCCATTTTTCCCGCATCAATGATACGATTTATCTTATCCCCCGACGTTTCCGATTGAATTTCACGCTGGCGTTCTCGTTCCTGATCACGAATTTCGTGTTCTTCGATCTTTCTCTGTTTCGATTTTTCACCATGATCGCGACGGATTTCGGAAGCATCCATGCCTTTTCGTTTTTTTCTTCGCCTTCGACGCTCCTTCTCCAGGTCCTTCCCGTCCGCGAGTCCCGCTTTAAGAAGCGCATCCTGTAAATCACTCATCATCTACTCCTGCTTTTCCGCCCGCCGGCAGCCGCCATCGATTGAAATACCCGAGTTCAACATCAGGTATCGATTCTTTGATGCGTTGTGGCAGTTTTGCCATTCCGAAACCTTTTTCCCAGGATCCCGCATCAAGTGACTGAAGATAATAATCGGGATCGATATTCAGATTTTTCAAGTGAATGAAACGGACATTCGTCCTTGCCACCACTTTCGTGAGAGTTGTAATCTCTTCTTCTCTATCAGTTACACCGGGAAACACAAGATAGTTTATCATTGTATATACCCCTTCTCTCCCCGCAATCCGGATACTTTCCAATACTTCTTCAATTGTGCAATCCGCGGGTTTATGGTATCTGTTGAAAATATCCGGTCGCGCGCTTGCCATACTGACACGTATGGAGTCTAAGCCAGCTCGGGCAAGAGAGAGTACCTTTTCCGGATCGTATCCATTCGTATTGAGATTGATAATCCCTTTTCCGGTAGCCATTCGAATACGACGAATACATTGTTCGATGAGCTCCGCTTGCATCAAAGGTTCACCCTCGCAACCCTGACCGAAACTCACAATCGGCTCCTCGGCTCTCTCGAGATGATGTACCGCGAGCTCCGTTACTTCATCAGCCGAAGGCGTGAATGCGATACGCTCATGGGAGGCTACACATCCGGTTGGAGGTTGAAACGAAAGACATCCGAGACACTGCATATTACAACTCCGACTTACCGGTAACGGCGCTTCCCATCGTTCCAGGAAGAGGTTTTTCGCCGCGAAGCAATGGTATTCATGCGCACAATTTACCAGATGATCGAGTAGTCTGTTTGCCGGAAACAAGCGTTTCAATCGTTTCGTCGCCGGGATCAATTCCTCATCATCATAGTTTTCCGGATCCCATCTCGTGGTGCGATCAAGAATCAATGCGGGGGCCACGAACTCCCCCGCACTCCACCCAACGGCGGAATACGCCCACAGAGGAAAAATGTCACCGCGCCGTGACCAGTCGGCCGCTGGGATCATAAGACGTAAATAACCGGGAGGAAGAAAAGCGGAAACCGCATGAACCGGTCTGCGTCCGAACCGGCGCAAAACGACATATTTTCCGGTTTCAGGGTCATATCCAATCGGACGACATCCGGGTAGATAGAAAAGCTTGCTGTATGTCGGAAGCCTGATGAGAATCTTCTTCCGCGGTCTTACCAGATGAGTTCCTTCTCCGCCGACCATCAGAAGCCGGGGATGTTCCCGTATCTTCCCGAAATCATCGGCTATGAGCAGTCGCGGAAGATTATTTCTATATCGCATGAATAAGGTACGCTCCCTATACGCATCGTTTCCCGAAAACATCCTGTCGGGCATGTACATGGACACCGTGATAGCATTCACAGGAAGGGAATATAACGATGTTTGCCGTTTGATGTATCATCCCCGGTATAATCCGCGTATTTTCTCGAGTATTCACTGATACTGTGGACCTGATTGAGAAGACTATACTCACCCCCCAGTTGCAGCCGATTGCCGGGTATCATATCTTCATGACTCAGCGTCTTTCAATCCGCACATAGTAGAAAGAGAACTTCATGTCCGAACGTCAATTTGTTCATCTTCATACGCATTCATGCTACAGCTTGCTCGACGGAGCCATTCAGGTTTCAACTCTCGCGGATACGTGCAAATCCATGGGAATGGATTCTCTGGCCCTCACGGATCACGGCAATATGTTCGGAGCGGTGGCTTTCTACCTGGCGGCGCGAAAAGCAGGTATCAAACCCATCCTGGGATGTGAGGTATATGTAACCACGGGTACCCGCGACACAAAAGACCAGGACCAGTCAGCAATCCGGCATTTAATATTATTGGCGAAAAATGATATCGGGTACCGCAACCTGATACAGTTGGTGTCAACCGCGTATCTGGAGGGTTTTTACTATAAGCCGCGAATCGATCATTCAGACCTGGAGAGAAGCTCGGAGGGGCTCATCGCGCTGTCCGCGTGTCTTAAGGGAGAGATCCCGCAACTGCTACTCGCCGAGAAAGCCGAAGAAGCGGAAAAACGCGCATTGTACTATCGGGATCTATTCGGCCCGGGAAACTTCTACATCGAGCTGCAGAACCATGGCATTTCAGAAGAAATCCACGTTTTGCCCCTCCTCAATAACCTCGCGAAAAAAACTGGTATACCAACGGTTGCGACAAACGATGCTCACTACCTGCTGAAAGAACATGCCGGATCTCATGAAGTTCTGTTGTCGATATCAACGGGAAAGACCCTTGATGAGACCCACGACCGGTTGAAGTTCAGTTCCAACGAGAACTATTTCAAATCTCCGGATGAAATGTGGGAACTCTTTAAGGATTATCCCGAGGCATTGGAACACACAGTGGAGATCGCGGAAAAATGTAATCTCGCACTGTCAATGAATGAAGTTCTTCTCCCCAGCTTTCCGCTTCCCGAAGGTGTCGACAGCCTGAATGACTACCTCGAGCGCCTGACCATGGATGGAGCGCAAAGGATCTTCGGCTCAATTCCCGATGAGGTAAGAGACCGGATCTCCTATGAGCTGAAAGTGATGAACAATCTCGGTTTGGAAGGCTACTTCCTGATCGTACAGGATTTCATTCAGGAAGCACGACGAAGAGGTATTCCCATGGGTCCCGGGAGGGGATCAGCCGCGGGAAGCATGGTATGTTACTGCCTTGGAATTACGCGTGTCGATCCTATTCTTCACGAACTGACATTTGAGCGATTTCTCAATCCCGAACGTGTTTCGATGCCTGATATCGACCTCGATTTCTGTCAGGAACGTCGCAGCGAGATCATCGATCATGTCGTCCAGAAATACGGCGAGAATCATGTTGCGCATATAGCCAGTTTCGGAACATTGAAAGCACGCGCGGCGGTCAAAGATGTTGCGCGAGTCATGGGTCTTCCGTTCGATGAAGCTGACTCCCTGAGTAAAATGGTTCCGGAACGGGGTGATGTTTCCCTGGACGAAGCCCTTGATTCGAATCAGGATCTCAGGTCACGTGTGGAGGAAAACGATAAGTATTCGGATCTCTTCCGCCATGCAAAGGTCCTTGAGGGTATCGCACGGCATCCTTCGACTCATCCGGCCGGCGTGGTCATTACCCCGATGCCCCTCCAGGACGTCGTTCCGCTTTTCAAGCCGGAACGTGATACGAGCAATATCGCCACCACGCAATACGATATGAAATCCGTGGAAAAGATAGGTCTCCTGAAGGTTGATTTTCTCGGGCTGCGGACCGTCACCGTTATAGAAAACTGCCTTCGCCTTATCAGAGAGGGTGGGAAAGAAGCGCCTGATCTCGACAGACTTCCCCTGGATGATTCCGACACCTATGCTCTTCTTTCACGGGGAGAAACCATTGGCTTGTTTCAGGTTGAAAGCGGAGGCATGACGGATCTGTTGCGGCGTATTCAACCGGATTCCTTCAGGGATATCGTGGCTGCGAACGCGCTGTTCCGTCCCGGTCCCATGGACTGGGGAAACGTTTATGTGGAGTGCAAACACGGAAGAAGCGAACCCTCATACCCTCATCCCAGTCTGAAACCCGTTCTCGAGGAAACATACGGTGTTCTTCTTTATCAGGAACAGGTGATGAAAACCACACAGGTTCTGGCGGGATTCAGCGCCGGACAGGCGGATGAGATGAGACGGGCCATGTCGAAAAAAGATCCCGAATCCATGGATCTTGCACGAAAGCGATTCGTTGAGGGCGCGGCGAAACGGGATGTAGAGCGGAAAGTGGCGGAGGAACTCTATACACAGATTCAGAAATTCGCGGGATATGCATTCAACAAGGCGCATTCGGTGGCATACGGGCTTCTCATTTATCAAACAGCGTTCCTCAAGACGCATTTCACCCTGGAGTACATGACAGCTACCCTGACATCATTTATGGACAGCTCTGACAGACTCCAACCCCTGATAGATGAATGTCGAAGACTGGGACTCAATATCCGCCCGCCCGATATCAACAAATCCGTTGAGACGTTTGCAATCCGTGAAGGAGAGATCCGATATGCGCTGACCGCCGTCAAGAACCTCGGCCGGCACGCCGCTGAATCTATTGTTTCCGCGCGTGAAAAAGACGGACCGTTCCGTTCCATATTTGACTTCACCCGCCGGACGGATTCGAGACATGCCTCGAAACAGGCGTTGGAATCCTTGGTGAAAGCCGGAGCTTTCGATACGCTCCATGACAACAGGGCCGCGTTACTCGATATTGTACAAGCCGCGGTTGATGAAGGAAAACGGTTTAAACGGTATCAGGACGAGGGTCAGCTTTCATTATTCGGAGAAGAGGATAAATCTTTTTCCGTAGTCGATCCGGAGATCCCAGACGTACCGAAGTGGAGTGCGGAAAAGCTTCTCGCATCTGAACTGGAAGCCATTGGCTTATACCTTTCCGGGCACCCCCTTGACCGACACATGTGGGCATTTTCCAGCACCGGTATCCGCTTTCCTCATGAACTCCGAGCTCTTTCGGACGAACAGGCGGTGGCCCTGGGAGGGCAAATAGCCCGCGTAAACAAGATCATCAAAGAAGGTTCGGCTCCGTTCTGTTTCATGGATATTGAAGACCACACGGGTACTCGCTTCACGGTTGCGGCATTCTCCGAAGTATACGAAGCGTGCCACGAATTACTGGAGCCCGGGGCACTCGTCGCAATTCAGGGTCGACTGCGCCGACGCAAGGGGGAGTTGCAACTCATCGCGTCGTCCGTAAAATATCTGGATGATGTAACTGATCTCCTGAGAAGCCTGACCATCCGACTCAATTCAGATGCGGACGCAGAAACCGTCTGCAGTCATCTTGACGAGCTGCTGTCCTCATCGCCGGGAACTGGTACAGTGTATATTGATATTGCGATATCGGACGGAGAATCCGTTGTTGTTCAGCTCAGAAACAGAGAAATCCAACCTTCACAAGAGCTGATACGTCGATTGGAACAATTACCGTATGTGGTTGGAGTTGAACCCGGGTTGGGGGACTGAAAATGAGTTATGGACATGTACTCGATTTTGAGAAGCCCTTGGTCGAGTTGCGGCATAAAATAGAAGAACTCAGGGGATCATCCGAAGCAAATGATACTATCGCCAAGGAAGTAAAGGCGTTACAGGGTCACCTCCATAAACTGGAATCGGAGGTTTTCAAGAATCTATCGCCATGGCAGAAGGTCCAGTTGGCGCGACACCCAAAAAGGCCATACAGTCTCGACTATATCGGGAAGATTTTTAATGACTTCGTTGAACTGCACGGCGACAGATTATACGGAGACGACCAATCCATGGTGGCCGGATTTGCCTGGCTCGAAGATCGGCCGGTAATGGTTATCGGCCAGCAAAAGGGCCGAACGACAAAAGAGAAAATTCTCCGTAATTTCGGTATGCCTCATCCTGAAGGATACCGGAAAGCAATGAGACTCATGGATATAGCCTCTCGATTTCGTCGCCCGATAATCACGCTGGTGGATACTCCCGGAGCGTATCCAGGCATTGGTTCCGAGGAGCGCGGCGTTGCGGAGGCCATCGCGCGAAATCTGCGGATCATGATGGAAACGCCGGTTCCTATTATTGTCGTGGTGATAGGTGAAGGAGGATCGGGAGGAGCACTCGGAATCGGAGTAGGTAACAAAGTACTGATGCTGGAATACTCAATATATTCGGTCATCAGCCCTGAAGGATGCGCCGGGATTCTTTTCAAGGACGATCTGGATAATCCGGCTCATGCCGAGAATATGGCAAAAAGTCTCGGTATAACTGCTCCAACGCTCCTCGAATTCGGAATCATCGATGAAATAATACATGAACCACCCGGTGGCGCTCATACGAATGCGGATGGGGCCGCGGAATCCATAAAGGATGGCCTGCTCCGACACCTTACTCAGCTCGATACGATGACGGACGAGGAACTGATCAATCAACGAATGGATCGATTTGCCCGACTGGGAGTATTTCTCGATGGGAAATAAGAATCGCCGGTCCGGAAAAAACTCCGGTCCGGACACGAAAAAATCTCCCTCCTCACGTAAACGGCAGATAGCAAAGACAGTAGAAACGCTGGTCACCTCCCTCATTATCGCGCTTTTAGCGAAACAATTCGTGATTCAGGCGTTTCGTATCCCATCCGGATCTATGGAAGACACCCTCCTCGTCGGCGATTTCCTCTTTGTCAACAAACTTCTCTATGGACCACAGATTCCATTCATCAATACGAGATTACCCGCCATTCGTGAACCGGAACGGGGAGATATCATCGTATTCCGTGCGCCTCACGTTGATAAGGATTTCATAAAGCGGTGTGTCGCGGTTGAGGGTGATACAATGAGATACGTCAACAATATTCTCTATGTCAACGGGGAACGTATCGATGAGCCGTATAAATGCGTCAAAAGAAATCCCGTTGCTCCTCACGGATATCATAAGGATTTTCCCGATACGAGGCAGTGGACATCCCTACCGAACTCCCTCAGATATAGAAATACCGATGGCATTCATTATATGGTTCCGAAAGATCATATCTTCATGATGGGGGATAACCGGAACAACAGTGAGGATTCCCGCTTCTGGGGACCGCTTTCCGTTGATCGTATAAAAGGGAAAGCCTTGGTCATCTACATGTCCGTTAACTGGCCGGGGAAACGTCTCAGACTTTCGAGAGTCGGGCGGATTATTGAATAGTTAACCTGAAAATACGAATCAGGAAATCGTCTGCCGAAAAATTAAACCGTTTCTTGCTCTCATGTGTTTCATGCCGCTTATTGCATGGGTTAATCGCTTGCTTGAAGCGATGAATCAAGAGAAACCGAAGGAGGTTGAAGTGACAAAGTCTCTCCGTTTGATCCTACCGGCAATTATCATACTTGGAGCCTGTTCAAGCGAAAGCGCCGGTCCGGATGCAGTAGTAAAAGATGTATTCAAATCTCTCGATGAGGGCCATGCTGAAGTCATATGGGATGCACTTCCATCTAGTTATCAGACGGATATCAATGACGTAGTTGCCTTGTTTGCAGAGAATATGGACGAAGAACTCTATAACAAGGGATTCAGTGTCGTAAACAAGCTCGTTGGTGTACTCGAAGCGAAAAAGACATTTATCCTCGGGCATCCGATGATCATGGGAATGACCGAAGGCAAAGTCGAAGATGAAACGTATGACGCCATCGTGAAGACCCTTTCAACCTATACTACGAGTGAACTCTCCACGCTTCAGGGCGTGAAGAATCTGGATATCCGTTCTTTCCTCCAGAAAACGGGTTCCAGTGCGGTCACGGATATGCAGAAACTCACGAAACTTGGAGATGAAGCACCTCCCGTGGAACGGTTCCAGGATATCCAGGTTGAACTCGTGAATGAATCCGGCGATATGGCTACCATTAAGCTGACCGCCGGAGAAGAAGAATCCCAGGATGTCGAACTCACCAAGGTCGAGGGGAAATGGGTGCCGAAAGACATGGCGGACAACTGGTCTCAAGGCATTGCCGATGCCAAAGCCAAGATGAACGAGCTTCCCGATGAGATAACTCCCGACACAAAAACCCAGGCTATGATGGGTATGGACATGGCGTTATCAGCGCTCGGTCAGCTGGAAGCCGCCGCATCTCAGGAAGAGTTCAATACGGCTCTCGGATCGATCATGGGAATGGCCATGGGCGGAATGGGCGGTCCTCCTCCCGGCATGGAAGAATAATCGAACATACGTACTGAGGGGTGGATTTTTTCACCCCTCTTTTTTTGCCTTTTTTCGTCCTGTATCATGATCTGACGATTCATGATAGCTCCGTTAACGGTAGATCAAGGCAGTCCTTGACAGAAAACAATCCCGGTTGCTTCTTCGCGATCAATTCGAACAACGGAAAATCCTTGGGAAAAGCGCTGAATCCAGATAAGAGCTAACGTTTATGAAGAAGACCATACCTCTTCTCATCACTTTTTTCATCGGCCTCTCACTCATACTCGCCGTATTTATACCTCCCGAACCGTTCCACACCATGAACCGCGAGTTCAGCGTTTATTTCGATATCATCGCGGTATTTGCCTTCATTCTCGGTGGTGGAAATCTCATCCGTGTTCATGGAAACAGGATCTATCGTAAAACGGGGGATTTCAAATACAGCTATGTGACCTTGATTGGTTTTTTCGCCACGCTGATCATCGGAATATTCAAGATCGGCGGTCCTCCGGGCATTCAGGGTGAAGTCATGGCCGAGGGGTCGTGGTTCAGATTTATCTTTAATGCGATTCTGACCCCGCTGACGGCAACCATGTTTGCCCTGCTCGCCTTCTATGTGGCATCGGCATCATTTCGTGCTTTCAGAGCAAAAACCACAGAAGCAACCATTCTGCTGACCGCGGGATTTATCATATTACTCGGCAGAACATTTCTGGGACATTATCTCACGAGCTGGTTACCGGATACACTGTCATTTCTCGAAATCCCGAATCTCGCGAATTGGATAATGGCCTGGCCCAATACCGCGGGCCAACGCGCCATTGTGATCGGTATCGCTCTGGGTGTTGTGGCGACGAGCCTTCGTATTATTCTCGGAATTGAACGAAGTTATCTCGGATCAGAGGACTGATCACATGTCGATTCTAGATAATCTGCAGAACCTCGATCGACGGATTATTTTTCTCTTCATCGGTCTTGCCGTGATCGTCCCGCTTATCTTCAATCTGACGTTTCCCGAACACCCGACTCCCATAGTCACCGCGATCTTCGACTTCGTGGAATCGCTGCCGGAGGGCTCCGTGGTGCTCATGCCTTTTGACTACGATCCCTCAACGGCACCTGAACTGGATCCCATGGCAACGGCTCTGATGAGGCATTGCCTGACCCGGAATCTGAAAGTCTGTACCATGGCTCTCTGGCCCGAGGGTCAGGGCATGGCGAATAATATCTTCACCAATGTTGTCGAGCCCGAGTTCCCTGAAAAGGTGTACGGGATCGATTATGTTAATCTCGGATACAAAGCGGGTGCACAGGGGCTGATCAATACCATCCTTCTCAATATGCGCTCCATGTATACGGCAGATACCAGGGGAACTCCCGTTGACGATCTCCCTCTGATGAAGAAGGTAATCACTCTCAGAGATTTTGATCTCATCATGAATTTTTCAGCGGGAAAACCCGGTTCAAAAGAGTGGATTCAATTCGCCGGCGATCCTGGAGATATCCCCATCGCATCCGGATCGACCGCCGTACAGGCTCCCCTTCTCTATCCATATTATCCATCACAGATGGTGGGTATGATGGGTGGGCTGAAAGGCGCCGCCGAATATGAAGCCGCCCTGATCGAGGCATATCCCCAGTTCAAAGAGCAAACATCTATTGCCACGCAGCTCATGGCGCCTCAGGCCGTAGCTCACTTCGTTATAATTATTTTCGTGATTATCGGGAATATCATCTATTTCACTGAACGGAAAAAGAAACGACTATGAATCTGAGCCCCCTCGAATTGACGCTTAACGGCATTCTGACGCTCATGATTTTGAGTTTTCTGTATAAAGATAATCCGTTCTACAAATTCGCCGAACACCTGTTTGTCGGTGTTTCCGCCGCATACTGGATGGTCCAGGGGGTATGGCAAACCCTCATGCCGAATCTCATAGCGCGCATTACACCCGGGCTTGTGTCTTCATTCATGCCCGAGGCCGCCGACAGAGCACCGGAGTATCATTTCATCATACCTGCTCTTTTCGGCCTGCTCCTGCTCACGCGACTCCTTCCAAAAGGAAACTGGCTTTCACGATGGGCATTGGCATTCGTGGTCGGCTATGCGGCGGGGACGAATTTCGTGCGGTATCTGCAATCAGATTTCGTTGCTCAGATTCAGAGCACCATGCTCCCCCTCCTGGTACTCAGGGATTCAGGAGGGATCGATATCGGGCAGAGCTTCTCACACATCGTGCTTATTGTCGGAGTATTCAGCGGACTCGTGTATTTCTTCTTTTCGAAAGAACATAAGGGCGTAACCGGCAGTATCTCCCGTGTGGGAATCTGGATTCTGATGATAACCTTCGGCGCGTCTTTCGGCTATACCGTCATGGCGCGTATTTCACTGCTACTCGGCCGTATGCAGGTTCTCATGCGATGGATCGAGCAGATCTTCGGCATTTTTTGAACCTCCGTTTCTTCGCACCTTTCACATCTCGCTCCGGATATGGAACGCTTGCCCGCGGATTTGCGCATGGTCTTTCATACCATATACCTGAACTGAAGTATCACCTGCTACGTGATTTTCCGGGCGGTACATTGAAACTTCCGCCCCGGTACACGCGCCTGATGTCGGAGCCTGCCGATGACGTCTCACCCCTGATTCGACTCGATGTTCCATGGCGAAAACGATACGATGATTACGGTTCAGAATGGGCCGCCATATACACTATGTTCGAAGCGTCGCCTCTTCCCCGCGATTGGGTGAAGGTATTCCCGGATTCATTCGATCAGGTAATCGTTCCGTCGCAATTCTGTAAGGAGTTGTTTCTCGAATCCGGACTGCGGAATATTTCCGTTATCAGACCGGGAATGAACGGCGAACTCTACAATCCCGATGTGTCTCCGCTCAGAATGGATACACGCTCCTTTGTCATTCTATTTGTCGGCGAGTTCAATCATCGAAAAGGATGGGACGTGGCGGTTCGATCATTTGCCCGGGCATTTGGTCCCGGAGATGATGTAACGCTCATAGTCAAAACATGGTCACCGCTGTTTGAGGAGGAGCGGATCCGTGATACCGTAGTAAAGACCATGCTCAATACCGGATCTGAAGAGAAACTTCCCCACGTACAACTTCTTCTCAACATGATTCCCGACGCATTTATGCCGTCTTTGTATCGAATGGCCGACGTTCTCCTTATGCCGTCCCGATCAGAAGCATATGGCCTTCCGGCGGCTGAAGCACAAGCGTGTGGAATCCCCGTCATTGCGACGAATCATGGTGCACTGAGAGAGCTTGTTTCTTCGGAATCGGGCTTTTTGATACCTGTACGGGAAATGAAACCCGCGGAGCCCAAGGGCATGACCTGGGATTTTTACAAAGGATTGATGTTTCCGGAACCCGATGAAAATTACATCGTGGATCTCTTGAAACACCTGTATGATAATACCGGCATTCTTTCGGATATGGCTCGCAATGCTTCCGAACGGATACTCAAACGCTCGTGGAAAATGGCCGCGGAGGAATTAATCACCTTGTTGAAGGCAACAAAGAATGATAATTATACGTGAGTACTTCACGTATAGTGATAAAAAGGCATACTGCCGGTGTATCCACTTCTCAGAAAACCATGGGTTTTCCCATGAAGCTCCTTGGACAGGATAACATCGGACGATAATCGTCTCTGTCCCAGTACCGGGACATCGGGTTCAATCGGCGACAAACTGAGAACATTCCGGTATGACAGACGAATATGAATGGAGAAATGTTCATGCAAAGCATCTCCGGTGAACAGACGCTCAGAGCTCCAGGACTGGTACAGACCGCGCTTTTAACAATCAGATATCGCTCTCCAGTAGCGGGCCGGGGACGAGCGCTTATTCCGCATCTCATATTACTTGCGGCCCCGATACTACTCTCAGCCGTGACTCTCTGGCAGGATCCGGGAGTATCCGGATTGGAAATACTTCAGACCATGGCCAGTTCCTATTACATGCAATTCGCCGTGGGTGTTGTCATGCTCGGTATCGGTCTCGGCGGATTTCCGGTTGAAGATTCGTACGGAACCATGGTTTTTCTTCTCACAAAGCCCTGTTCACGAATCGGTATTCTCCTCGGAAGAATTCTCTCGGCATGTGTAACCGGAGCCGGCCTCGTAATTTTGAGTCTTACCGCCACCGGCCTTCTTCTTAAAGCACCTGTTGCGAATATCGTAAAACTCTGGCCCGGTCTCGCAACGGCAGCCGTCATTTATGGAACGCTCTTTACGGTTCTTCCCCTGGCGACGAAACGAACCACGGTCATCGGCCTCATTTACCTCTTCATCTGGGAAGGAATCGTATCCTTCGTACCCGGCGCTGTTAACAGCCTGACTGTATCGGTCTATTTACGATCCTTGATGCCGCCGCCTGCGTCAGTGAGCGGTGCGCCGGATTTCCTCGCGCTGTTCAGCAATACCAGCCATTCGGTTGCATATCTCAGACTGGGTATATGGTGGGTTTTTATATTTGCCGCCGGTATAATGCTTTTCCGGTCTCGTCAGTACAGTATCACCGAGAGCAGGTCTGACGCCGAGGCCTAATCTGAAGTCTTACCACATGAAGATGTATAATTCGATCGCTCCGCGGGAACCATGGATACGCTAGTCAGAGTCCATGGCGGACGATTGATCGATCCCGGAACGGGTACCGATTCGGTTACGGATCTCTGGATTCGAGGTGAGAATATCTCGCCGCCTCCACAGGATCCTCAAAACGCGAAAACAGAGACTATTGATGCTCATGGGTGTTGGGTTATTCCCGGTCTCGTGGATATGCACGTTCATTTGAGAGAACCCGGCAAAGAGGATGCGGAGACAATAGAATCAGGGATATCTTCGGCGTTCGCAGGCGGAGTGACGACAATGGCATGCATGCCGAATACCACACCAGCGCTCGATAACCCCGGAATAATTGAATGGGTGATTCAGCGCGCCAGAGATGCTGGCTTCCATGATCTTCACCCGATCGGTACAGTTTCCGTGGGAAGGCGAGGCGAGAGTATCGTTGATATCGAGGAAATGGTTCAGAGCGGAGCACGGGCGTTTTCCGATGACGGATCAGTTGTTCAGACATCCAGGCTCATGAGGGACGCGCTTCAGGCATGCACACCACATCGCGCTCCGGTCATTGACCATTGCGAAGATATGTCTCTATCAAAAGAAGGCGTGATTCGAGAGGGACCCACGGCAAAACGCCTGGGGGTAGGCGGTATCCCCTCCTATGCGGAAGACGTCATGGTTGCCCGGGACATCGTTTTATCAAAACAGACAGGGGCACATCTTCATCTGGCTCATCTGAGTACATCGGGAAGTATCTCACTTCTCCGAGATGCCCGATCGCACGGTATTCCCGTTACCGGCGAAGTGACACCGCATCACATTGCACTCACAACCGACAAGATCACAAGCGATGACGGCAATATGAAGATGAATCCCCCGCTTGGGACCAAAATTGATAGGCAGGCAATCATTGAAGGGTTGAAAGACGGAACAATATCCGTCATCGCATCGGACCACGCGCCCCATACGACTGAATCGAAATCAGGGGGATTGAAGATCGCGCCCTTCGGCGTTGTGGGTCTTGAAACAATGCTTCCCGTTGTAATCACCTGTCTTGTTCGAACCGGAGATCTCGATCCAATGAAAGCAGTTTCACTGCTTACCGTTAATCCGGCGGATATCCTCGGAATAGACCGCCCGAGTCTCGCACCGGGAAATCGGGCAAATATCGTTATCGTTGATCCTGATTCTTCGTTCATTGTGGATCCGGAGCAATTCCATTCTAAAAGCCGGAATTCATGCTTCACCGGCATGCGCCTCTTCGGTCGCATACAACGCACATTCTACCGTGGTCGGGCGGTATTCACACCATGAGTCCTCTGCTTGCCTTCGGCATACTCGCTGTTTCCTTTGTTATTCTGACCAAATGCGCTGACTGGTTCATAGATGGAGCCGTCGGCATGGCCGAGATTTTTAGTCTCCCCCGTATGGTTGTCGGTATGTTTATGGTGGGATTCGCAACAACGGCACCTGAGCTCGCGGTCTCGGTTCAGGCCGCATTCATGGGTCATTCGGAAATCGCGCTCGGAAATGCAATCGGATCGGTCATTGTTGACGACGGAGTAGCCATGGCTGTCGCCGCCATTATTGCTCCTACAGCCATCCTGATACCCGGGCGAATACTGAAGACCGCGGCCATATTTCTTATTGTGATTGATCTCGTAGCATATGCAATGGCCTCAAACGGCGTACTCAACAGAATTGAGGGTGGGATTCTGGTTGCCGCTTTCTTCGCGTACCTTGTGTATATCATTCGAAGCCGTTCGGTGATGATAGAGGATGAAATGGAGCTCATTGATCAAATCGAGGCCAAAACCACCGACTGGAAGCGACCTACGCTCCTCTTTTTAGGAGGATTAGTCGGCGTATTGCTGTCAAGTCGTGGTGTAATTGAATCCAGTCTGGTAATTGCACGGTTTTTCAATGTTTCCGAAGCTATTATAGGACTGACCGTCATAGCGATCGGAACATCGCTCCCCGAAATAAGTACCTGTATTGTCGCGGCCCGGAAAGGTGAGGGTCAGATAGCGGTCGGCGATATCATCGGCGCGGACATCATGAATGTCTGCTGGATCGCCGGAGCCTCGGCGGTGGTTCGACCCATTCACGTATCATTACGCATGATCAACTTCGCGTTCCCGTTCATGCTCGTCATAGTCATTACCATGCTCGGCATGATGCGGCACAGATACAAGCTCGAACGCAAACACGGGTTCGTCCTGCTATCCATCTACGCCGTATACATCTTTCTGACGATAAAACTCTTTTTCGAGCATTAAAAATTTACGGGAATTTCGTTGATATTATGAAGAATATATGGGAAGTCTCAGGAGGGACGATCTCCGCATCGTCCTCCTGTTGGCCAATATTACACTATTCTACCTCGTAAATAGGTATCATGCAGCACAGTCTATATCCTTTTGATGTACTGGACAGCCACGCCCACGTCTACGCCTTCGCTTCACTCCGGCCTTCGCCGGGCTTTGTCCCCGCGTGGCCGAATGAGATCCCGGAATACGGACGCGGCGAAGCCGCAAGCCCGGCGTAGCCACCTGGGCGTAGACGCGGGCGTCCCTCCATCGCCTGAAGTGAACACGTTCCTATTTTCAT
>Ga0180433_10005895_pt1 | contig 16339 bp, 14 predicted proteins | sample SS_ome_8_FD_132980 | JGI IMG/M metagenome (GOLD analysis project Ga0180433, IMG submission 132980) | Hypersaline lake sediment archaeal communities from the Salton Sea, California, USA - SS_1_D_1 metaG | ecosystem: Environmental > Aquatic > Non-marine Saline and Alkaline > Hypersaline >... | reverse complement strand
CGGTCTCGCACCTGTTCCAGCGCCGCGAGATGATCAAAGTGGCCGTGGGTGAGCAGGATGTGGGTCACTTGCGCGCCCTCGCACAGCGACAGGATCGCTTCGGCGTCCGCGCCGGGATCGATCAGCAGTGCCCGGCCTGTATCCGGGCAGGCAAGCAGATAACAGTTGGTCCCATAGTCGCCAACGGTCAGTTTCTCGAGTTTCAGCGTCATGCTCTTGTCTCCTCGTATCATTAACCAAGTTGTAACATCTCGACCGCACCCGACCCCATATCCATCACCAGGAGCCGATGCCGCAGCAGTTCTCCCTGGCCGGTCAGGATTTTGACCACTTCCTGCGCCTCCCACGCCGCCACCGCCATCGGCGTCGCCGCCGGGGTGCCCAGTCGCGCCTCAAGCCCCTGCTCCGGGAGATCGGTCGCCTCTCCGTACAAACCGCGCAGGCCAGGGTCGCCGGGAAAGATGGTCATCACCTGCCCCAAAAAACCCGCGATGCTCCCGTGCACCATCGGAATGCCCAGGGCTTGCGCTCCTTTCTGCAACATCAGGCGAGTGGGCAAACGGTCGAGGGCGTCCACGACCATGTCGGCTTCCTCCAGGAGGTGGGTAAGGTTTTCGCGAGTGAGCATCACCGCGTGACCAGTCACTTCTACCGCGCCGTTGATCGCGGCGACGCGCTGCCGCGCAGCCTGAACTTTGTCCACGCCCAGCCTCTCCTCGGCGCTCAAGAGCTGCCGGTTAAAATTGTGCTCCTCAAAAACGTCGCCGTCGATCAAGATCAACCGCCCCACTCCCATGCGAGCCAGCGCTTCCACGACGTAGCCGCCCAAGCCCCCCAACCCCACGACCGCCGCCGTGGCCTGTAGTAGCCTGGCTTGTCCCTCCAGGCCGATCGTGCCCAGGTTGCGCAGGTAACGCCAGGGGACAACGCCCATCTCCAGCGCCGCCAGTTCTACCTCTCGTATAGAACGGTCATTCGCGGCAGCCAACTCGTGCACCATTTGGAGTCGAACAATGCGCGTATCATTCCTCGTCTCTGCCAGTTCGTCAATCTGGTTCTGCAAAGGTGTTTTGCTCATAGAACCTCCCCAATCTACGATCCAATCGCACGTTGAGTATACCTCCAAGCATACCGATGCCCCTTCTTGGGATACCTGGCCACCCACTTGGGCGTCCCAGTTCACGTCAGGCCAGAACAGTATCGTACACTGCCCATGTCTCGGCGGCCACGCGGTTCCACGAAAACGTGGCTGCTCGCTCAAGGCCACGCTGCCGCAGAGCCTCACGCAATTCGGCGTCGCCCAACAGACGGCGCAGGACGTTGACGGTGGCGCTCACGTCGTGGGGATCGAAGAACAAAGCAGCGTTCCCTGCCACTTCGGGCAGAGAGGATACGTTGCTGCACGCCACCGGGGCGCCGCAAGCCATCGCCTCCAGAGCCGGCAGGCCAAAGCCCTCGTAGAGACTGGGCAAGACGAAGGCCTGCGCCCCGGTGTAGATCGCGGGCAGATCCTCGTCCGGCACGTAGCCAGGAAGGAGGACGGCGTCTCGCACAGGCGACATCTCCAGCCGGGCAAAAAAATCGCCATAGAGCCAACCCCGTTTTCCCACAATGACCAGTCCGTCGGTCAACCCCTCGGCGTGTACAATCTCGAAGGCCTCCAGCAACCGGATCAAGTTCTTGCGCGGCTCGATGGTGCTGACAAAGAGCAAGTAACGATCCGGGAGATCATAACGAGTGCGCACGTCATCCACCAAATCGGGCGGCTGCGGACGAAAGCGAGGATCGGCTGCCTCGTGGATAACGGTGATCTTTTCTGGCGGGAGACCATAAGCCGCCGCCAGGTCGCGCCGGGTGCAATCAGAGACGGCGATGATGTGAGAGGCCCGGCGGCAGTAGAGCGGCAGGGTCAGATTCAGGTACCAGCGGTTGAGTGGCTTGTGGTGCTCCGGCAGATGGCGAAAGATGAGGTCGTGGACGGTGAGAACGGTGGGGATGGAGCGCAGCGGCAGCAGGAGGTGCTCGGTGGCGTGGAAGAGACCAGCGTTGGGGACAAGCCGATCGAAGCCAAGGCGGGCCAGTTGTCCCAGCCAGACGAGCATGCGCCACGGTTTGTAGCCCAGGGCGACGGTGCGGGTGGGCAGATGCTCCAGGCCCGCCAGCGGCTCGATGCCCCGCTCTCGGTTGTAGAACAAGGCGTAACGGCCAGGATCAGTAGCAATGAGGGCGCGGGTCAAGCTCTCGGCGTAGCGGCCCAGGCCGGCGCGGCGGTGTACGGCAGCAGAGACGTCGAGGGTGATCAACGCTACCGTTGATAGGCAGCCACCAGGAGGAGGCCCGCCTTCTCTGCTTCCTCTCGGGCGCGCGGATGGACGTTGTACCCGAAAAGAACGGACAACATCTTTTCGGGAAGTGCGGGACTGACCTTTTCTATGCGTTGGAGGAAGCTGTATACATCATCGCTGTAGATGCGGCTTTTCACCTCACCGACGATGGTTACTTCCTCTCCATCTCGAAGTCCCACGCCGTAGAGGTCGAACTCATCCTCTTGACTCTCTGGCCCCAGAATGCGGGGGTTCAGCTCCTCGCCCAGGGGGCCAAGCACCTTCATACCCAGGTGGCGCTCCAGATAGCCCGGCAGGACGATGCGGGCGATGCCCTCCAGACCAAACCCAACGTTCTCGGAAAGAGCGCCTACCTGTCGACGTAGTGCATCCATTCCTTCTGTCAACTTGCGCATCCCTTCCTCGGTACGAGCCTGAGCCTCAGCCAGAGCCTGTATCGAGGCTTGCATCGCTCGTTGTCCTTCTTCCAAGCGTTCCACCCGTTCCTCGGTACGGCGTTGGGTTTCGGCCAATGCCTGGACGGAGGCCTGCATCGCTCGTTGTCCCTCCTCCAGGCTCTCCACGCGTGTCTGGGTGCGGCACTGAGCCTCGGTCAGGCGCTCAATCGCGGCCTCTACTCGATCCAGGCGCTTCTCAGTTCGCCGCCAAGCGGCATCCTCCAGTTCCTGGAGACGCTCTCGCCAGAAGATCTGCATCATCTCCGTCAGAGCGTTGGCCCCGTCTGCGCCCAGCTTGTGCTGCAACACCGCGGGAATTTCTGGTTGTGGGTTCATCACCATCATCACCGCTCCCAGCTTATCTGTCGCCTCACACTATTGTACCACAGTGTAGCATCAGAGCAAGAGAACAAACAAGCTCCCGTATCATTCGCTCAGCGCGCATTCCGCCAAAAGCTTCTCGTAAAGCGCTTCGATATCGCTGGCCATCTTGCGCGCGCTGAACTCCTCGGCCCGTGTTCGACCCGCTTCGCCCATTTTTCTGGCGAGGGCGGAGTCCTCCAGCAAGCGCAGCAATGCGGCAGCCATCGCCTGGGGATCGCCGGGCGGTGTGAGGAGGCCATTGATGCCGTCGGTCACCGCCTCGGCATTGCCATCCACCGCTGTAGCGATGATGGGCAGCCCGGCGGCCATCGCCTGGGGCAGCACGCGAGGCAATCCCTCCCACAGCGAGCTAAGGGCAAAGATGTCGAAACTATGCATCAGGTCGGGCACGTCACGGCGCAGGCCGGTGAGGTGGACGCGCTCGGTCAAATCTAGGGCAGCCACCCGTGCTTCGACCTCGGCTCGCAACGGGCCGTCGCCCACGATGACAAAATGGACGTCAGGCTGCCGGGGCACCGTCTGCGCTGCCATCTCGATAAAGTCGAGCGGGGCCTTTTGGGGCGAGAGCCGCGTCACGGTGCCCACCACGCTCGCCTCCAGCGGAATCCCCAGTTCGGCGCGCACGACCTCGCGCGGGCGGGCCGGATGCTGGAAGCGATCCATTTCGATGCCGCTGCGAATGGTGATGTACTTTTCTGGCGTGGCGATGCCGTCGGCCAATCCCTTCTCAATGTTGAGGGGAGAGACAACGATCAGCTTGTCGGTGATGCGCTGGGTGATTTGTTCCAGCAGGATGTAGAAGCGACGCACCAGAGGATGCTGGCGGTCGTGGTAGCCCCAGCCGTGGACGGTGTGCACGATGATGGGAACGCCGGCCAGTCGAGCCGCCCAACGGCCCAGGATGCCGGCCTTGCTGGAATGAGTGTGAACGATGGTGTACCGCCCGCGCCGGATGTGGCGGTAGAGGGCAAAGAACGCGAGGAGGTCTTTGAGCGGGTTGATCTCGCGCACGAGCGTCGGTTCGATGGTAAGCGGGATGCCGCGCGCGCAGACTTCTTCGATCAGGCTGCCCTCTGAGCCGGTCTGTGAGCCGCTGATCACGTCTACGTCGTAACGATCGGGGTCGAGCAGCGCCGCCGTGAGCATGGTATTTTCCTGCGCGCCGCCGACGATGAGGCGGGTGATGGGGTGGAGGACAGATATCCGACTCATTGTGCTGTCGCCTTCCACAATGTCAAATGGATCACCGGCGGTAGATCCAATTCACTTTCTGCTTTGTGATCCCATATCGTTGTCGACTCATAGAGCGCCATTCCTCTGCCGTATAGACCAACACGTCCGTAGGTACCGGGATATCTACCATATCCCATTCAGAAGACCGCTGCGTAAAAGGACGATCTGTGTCGGAAAGGATGATGATCAGGTCAAGGTCACTCCCCACGCCCCAGTCGCCACGGGCGTAGGAGCCAAAGTAGCCGATCTGAATCACGTCTGCTTGACGACGCGCCGCATCTTTTGCCCAACGACGCAGCGCCCGTTCTACCTCCTGGGCGTCAGGCCATCTGATCACGGACGAATTCAACGATCTCACGGGCATAACGCACGGCCTCCTCACTCTGCAACGGGCCATAGTGCTCGAACGGCGCACCTTCTGGGTGACCGTTAGGGTAGCGGGAAGGGATGTAAAAGTTGTCCAATACTCGGCCCTGTTCTATCAGGTGGTTGGGTACCAGGACAGACTCGGGGAGTTCTTGTAATAGCCGAGCAACAACGTGGCCCCAGGCTTCTTGACGATGATAAAGATGTAGGGCTTTGACAGCCTTCTCAGCAGCTTGCTGTGCGGCAAAGCAGGCCCACTCGTGGCGCATAGCCTGCATCGAGTCTTGGGCCTGCTCCAGGTCCCGCAATGATTGATTGAACCAGTCTTGAGCACGGTTTGACATTCTTTGGTTTCCCCTCTCATTTACCGCCTATCCGGATGTATTGTACGTTGAAACCTGGAATTCGGCAAGAGAAGATGGGGCTCAAAAGCCGGTCTGCGGCCCGCCGATCACGTCCACGGCGTAACGGTCGGGATCGAGCAGTGTCGCCGTGAGCGCGGACACTAGGCGTCCGATGGTGTTTTCCTGCGCGCCGCCGACGATGAGGCGGGTGATGGGGTGGAGAACGCGTATTGTGGTCAAGGAACATTCACTCCGTCGTAGCGTGCTCTCTGAACCACGCCACTGTCCGTTGTAACCCTTCGTAAAAATCCACCACGACCTGATAACCCAGTTTCTCTTGCGCAGCAGTGATATCTGCCAGTGAGTGACGCACATCGCCAAGACGGCGAGTCGTGTGGTCAGGCTTGATCTGGACGTCCAGGATATTGTTGAGGGCAGCGATCAGATCCAAGAGTGTATAACGCTGTCCGCAGGCGACGTTGAATACTCGACCAGTGACGCCAGGGGTGGTAGCAGCTAGTAGATTGATCTGCACAACGTTGGAAACGTGAGTAAAGTCACGTGATTGGTAGCCATCACCGTGAATGGTGGGGGATTCACCTCGCAGCATAGCGGTGATGAAAAGAGGGATAACAGCCGAGTATTGGGAAGTAGGGTCCTGCCGGGGACCAAAGACGTTAAAATAGCGCAGACAGACCGTCTCTAGCCCATACACTTTGGCGAAAGCACAACAGTATTGCTCCCCCGCTAGTTTAGAGACGGCGTAAGGAGACTTGGGAGCAAGGCGCATATCCTCCTGCTTGGGAAGAGTGGGACTGTCGCCATAGATCGAAGATGACGAGGCATAGACTACCCGCCGGATTCCTGCGTCCCGAGCGGCAGTGAGCAGGTGCAAAGTGCCGGTAGCGTTGGCAGCGTGAGTAGCGAGAGGATCGTCCACCGAGCGCTGCACTGAGGGCAAGGCAGCCTGGTGCAAGACGTAGTCTATGCCATCCACGGCCCGGCGCACGGTGGACAAATCCCGCAGGTCGCCTTCGATCAAATCGACTTGATCCAGGAACGGGGCAAGGTTTTCTCGGCGGCCGGTGCTAAAGTTGTCCAGCACGCGAACCCGCTCTTCTCGGTGTATCAGTTCTTCCACGATGTTAGAGCCGATGAAGCCGGCCCCCCCAGTGACCAGATAAGAAGCCATTAGTAGTATCCTTTCTCCTGCAATAAGGTTGTGTAGAGAGCCTCAGTCTGCCGAACGGTTTCCTCAATGCTAAAGTGCCGCTCCACTCGCTCCCTCCCAGCCCGGCCCATTTTGCGCCGCAGGTCAGGCTCTCGCAAGAGGCAAGTGATAGCCTGGGCCAAGGCATTAGGATCACGTGGGGGAACGAGCAGTCCCGTTTCACCGTCCACTACCACTTCAGGCGTGCCGCCGACGGCAGTAGCGACGACAGGTAGGCCAGTGGCCATCGCCTCTAGCACGGCGTTGGGCATTCCCTCCCAATCCGAAGTGAGCGCGAACACGTCCAGAGCTGCCAACCAAGGCCGCACATCGTCCTGTTGGCCTGCAAAATGGACTCGTTCCGCAAGCCCTAGCTCGTTACTGAGCGTTTCCAGTCGCGCCCGCTCCACTCCATCGCCAACGATAACCACGCAGGCATTATCCAGTGACGCCATCGCCTGCAACAAAACATCCAGTCGCTTGACCGGGTTCAATCGCGCCACCGTCCCCACCAACATCGAGTCGGAGGGCAACCTCAAAGTTGCACGAGCTTGTTGTCTAGTAGACACACGATCAAAAGCACGCACGTCAATCCCATTGGGGATAACGATAATTTTGCATCGTGGTATACCCACTTTTTCCACAACAAATTCGGCAACCAATCGTGAGACACAAGTGACTCGATCTGTCAATGGTTCGGTAATCCGGTTAAGCCAATAGCGCCAGCGGCTTTCATGACCCATCGTGCGCTCGCTGCTAATAATGATCGGCGTCCCGGTCAAGCGACCTAAAAGCCGTCCGGGAAAGTTAGCGTGGAACATCCAAGTATGGAGGATGGTCGGACGCTGGCGACGCAGCAGGCGGTAGAGCCGCCAGAAGGCATCCCAGCGCCACTTGGCAGTCATTCCCAGGTCGATGACAGGAAGGTTCAGTTGCCGAATCTCTTGTGCAACAACCCTGTCGCCGTTATAAAGGCAGGCGACGGTAGGAGAGAAATTGTCGCGGTCCAGGCGGGCGAGCAGACATGCCAACGCTTTCTGCGCGCCGCCGACGTCGAGCTCGGTGATGAGGTGGAACACGGGAACGGGCGCCGTCATTTTGGAACCAGCTCCGAAACGCTGAAACGCGCCTTCCCTGAGGCGAGTTTGGGGATTTCGTCCATGTAATTGAACGTGATGTGCATACATGGGCCAAAGAAACGAGCCAGATGTAGGCGGAAGGCCGCCTCGCTGCTGACGTCGTAGTGGGGGCTGCGCACCACGTTTACCTGCAAACGATCCACCGCCTGCTGCACTAGTTGACATTCGTGTATGGTCGGTATGCGGGGGAGAATGGTGGTCAGGGCACTGGCGCTGACGAATTGGCCTTCTGGTGTTGTCAAGACATCGGCGTACCTGCCGACCAGTTCTTTCATCAGCGGCAACCCACGACCGCAAGAACAACGTTCCTCACCAAGAACGGCAATATCCTCAATGTCATAGCGGATAAATGGCATCGCGTAGTTAAACAAGTCTGTGATCACGACACGACCGGGCTTACCTGTGGGGACATACTCACCGTTTTCATCAACGAATTCAACGATCAGTCGGTCTGCGTTAATATGCATCCCCCTGTGCTCATCACATTCAGCCGCAATAGTTGAGACCTCGCGGCAACCATATCGATTAAAAACCTTGGCGCGAAACACTCGCTCAATCAGCGCCCGCTGATGCGGAAACAACATATCTGTGGATGTGATGATGCCATCAGGGACGGGTAAATTCTCAATCTGACGCTCTTCCACGTAGGCTGCAAAGTGAGACAACACAGAGGCATAGGCTACGATAGTATCCGGTCGCTTGCGGCGAATATAAGCCACCAAGTCTGCCATATCATCTGCTGAAAAACCGAAAGCATCAAAAGTGTATTCTCTCAATAGAAAACTACGTAGCTTTCCTTTTGCCGTTTGTGTTGCTTTGAGGTCATGGGGATGTCCCCACAATCGCAATGTGTATTTGCCGAAATCCCACCCGGCCCAAAGGTTACAGCGCAGCTTGTTGGCGCTGCCCCAGTCGCGTTGTCGCCGATCCTGATAGAAATGCATAGGAATTCCAGTCGAACCACCGGTATAGTTCGCAATTCGCTGTGCCGGTGAGTATTCGGTACTGATCAATTCTGCCTGATGCTCCTGAATGACAGATTTAGTTAACAACGGCAACTGAAGCAGATCGTCCACCGCACGTATGTTGGCGGGCGTGATTCCAGCAGCGTCGAATACACGATGATAGTATGGGACTGTATCATAAGCATGGCAAAGCAATTCGGCCAGCCGAGCCTGCTGCCAGTCGGCGAGTTGGGTGGAGGGCCACCACTGGGACCTCTCCAGTTGGGCGAGCTTGGGTAGGATGCAACGACCGGAGATCAATTGGTGCAAAGAGTAGATTATGTTCCGGCTGAAGAAGCGATTCATAGCAATCTACTCTCTATCCCGATCCATTATCAACTCCGTAAAGAGGTGCTCGTACCAGGGGCCGATCTGGTGAATTGAGAAGTCCTCTGCTCGCTTCTTGGCCTTCGCACTCAGTTCAGCACGAGCATCTGAATCGTGAAGCAACGTGAGAATGGCTCCCGCCAGTGCTTGTTCATCTCGTGGTGGTACGAGCACCCCATACTCGCCATTCGCTAGGATCTCGGCCGGGCCGTAAGGACAATCGGTGGCGATCACTGGCTTACCCAGGGCCATGGCTTCGACAATGACGTTGCCGAACCCCTCGAAGTCTGAGCTGAGTATGAAGATATCCGCTTGCGCCATATAAGTGAACGGGTTCGGTTGAAATCCAAGGAGATGGATAGACCGTTCCAGGCCCATGGCCTGGATCAGCTCTTCCAGATGCGGGCGCTCGGATCCCTCTCCCAGGATATCAAGTTCTACCATTTCCACTTCGATCACCCGGTTGATGGCTTGGAGCAGTAGGGAGTAGTTCTTCTGCTTCTCCAACCTCCCTACGGAGATCAGGCGGGGCGTCATATCTGGTGGGCGGTCCAGGGGCTGCTGGGAAGGTTGTTCGCGAATCTCCGCCAGCGACACTGGATTGTTGATGACCCGAAAATGGTTCGCCGGCAGCAAGAGCTCCTCCTGGAGTTCGGAGGCGATTCCATTGGAGATCGTCACCACCTTGGCGGCTTGTTTGTATACCCTTCGGGCCAGAGGCCAGAAGAGACGTCGCTGCCAGATGGTTTTCGAGCCCTTTCTAAGGGCCACCTGCTCATTCACGACGACCGGGCAGTTCAGGTTGAGAAGCGCGTGGGCTAGCAAGATCACGCTGTTGACTTGCCACTGGACGCTCATAATCAGAGCTGGACAGAGGCGAGTGGAGAGTCGCTTGATCGCCCAGAGGCGGGTCAGGTTACGATGGAGAAAGCCGTAGTCCCTCGGCTGAATTTCGTACACCGGCACATCGGACTCGAGATCTTGCAAAAAGACGCCCTCTTTCTGGTAAAGGGCCAAGTGAGGTTGAAAGCGTGTTCGATCGAGGTGATTGATAATGTTGACCAGCGCGCGCTCAGCACCGCCTCCGCCCAGGTTGGATGTGATGAAAAGAATTAGGTAGGGTGGTATCATAACTACTCCATTCCGAATCTACTGGTGTTAGTGTTCCGTCAGATATGACATAGCGGAATCGCCTTAAGGTCAAAATAGGACCACATCTATTTCTTCCTCCAATTTTGAGTTTTTTCAGAGATTATTGAGGAGATACGGTCAAAAGTCTCAATATCTTTCTCGCATAATTAGCATATGTCCTACATTCAGTTAACAACAAAACCATCAGATAGACAAAAACGAATGCAAGAACCTTGAGAATACCACCAATCGCTTGACTCCCCCAAACTGAGTTTGGAGAGATCTGCCAACTGATGCCTGCACCAAGTAAAAGGGCCAGAGTGGGGAACCCAAACAGACGTCGAAGAGATATATCAACCAAATGTCGGTTCTGAAGGAACAGCAAGACCAATCCTAACAAAAGCGCTAGATCAGTCGCCAGGGCCACTCCATTGATCTGCCAGAACCGGCTACCGAGGATGACTGCCGGAACAAAGAAGCCCACCTGAACGACACGAGTTCGAGTCCAGAAGCCAGGGTGCCCCACAGCTTGCGCTAGACTAGCTCCTATCATTACCAGGGGATCTAACAAGACATAGAAAATCATCAATTGAAATGTGATGACCATTGGCATCCACATTTCTCCCAAAATCAGATACACAAAATCTGATGCACCTAAAACCAGTACACCACCTAGAAGAAAACTGATGCGGGTAACAAGACTAGAGAAACGAAAGTACGCCTTCGAAAGCTGCAAACGATTGTCTTGCAGTTTTGCAAAGAGAGGAAAGACCACTGCTGTCAATGGATCGCTGATAACACGGCGTGGGTAAAGGGCAATTTCGTACGCTTTTGAGTAGTAGCCGAGTGCCAGGTTACCTAACGTTGTTCCAATCCAGAAATCGTCAAACTCCTCCAGGGCCTTTCCAAAGCTAAGGGTAGCAAATATAAATCTACCATAGCCTAAATACCATCTTACCTTTTCCATATCCAACCCCAATCGGAAACGCCAAGGCCGAATAACTACCCAAACGACGACCGCAGCAACTATAACGCCACTGATGCGTTCGGCTACTATAGCCCATACGCCCCATCCCTGCCAAGCCATCAACGGCCCGATGACAGTCATCGAAAGTGAAGTCAGCAACTGCAGTACGGATAACTCCTTGAAACGCATCTCTTTGCGCAGATAAGCAGTGGGTGTCGATCCCAAAGCAATCGCCACGTCTCCTACGGTCAGTGTCAACAGGACGGGAACAAGCATGGTCTTTTGTGGATAAAAATAGCGCAATACCGGCATGGCAGCCAAGAGCAAGAGTACAAAGAAACTGATTAGAACTAAACGCAGGAAAAAATGGACGGCCAACGCTTCACCAAGCGACGAACTCTCCTCGAATTTGTGGTGTATAAGAGCTTGATCAAGTCCAAAGTTACGCAGCGGGGCTGTGAAACTCAGGAAAGTCATTGCAAAAGCCACCACGCCAAAGTCCTCCGGCGTTAGCAAACGAGCCATCAGCACTGAGCGCCCAAAGCCCAGCACCATCGTCACTGCCGAGGTCCCGATGCTATAGGCCGATCCTTTGACTGTCTTGACTGCCAATCCTTCTGATCTAGACTGAGTTTTGGCTAGTTCTGCCATTATGCGCCTATGATTCCACTCTTTGCGCTGGCACCGGCCCTCGGGACACGAAACGTTCGATCAGCGCCAGCGCGCCCCTGGCGGTGAAAATGAATACAATTGGCAAAAAGGGCAAATTGTAGCGTGGGTTGGGGCCATAAGTCGTCAGATTCAGCCCAGTAATGTAAAGTAATACCGCTATCAAGCCCCAGGCAGACCACTTGTGTTCTGAACACGTCACACCTATTCCCAACCCAGCCAATAGAACAAGTACAGCGTGGCCTGCAACATAGAGCGCCCGCACGACATAAATCTCGGGCAGGGACCATAACCCATTAGGATGGAACCAATACTCAATAAAGCGATTGAACATCCGGCGGGCAAATGTGCCTGGGTGGGAAAGGACAAAGTTCAAATTCAGGTTCTCCGAGACATCGCCATATTTCTCCAAAAAAACCAATTTCTCCTCAGAAGGCGGTGGGTTTTCTCCAGCCACTGCAGCAGCATATCCAGGCGATAGGTAACCCCGTCCAGTCACATTGTATAGGACGTAAGAGACGCGACTGGTATACACGATTTGCCCCGTCACTTGATAATTGCGCCACAGCCAGGGTGCCAGTACAAGCCAAGCTCCGATCAGTACAAGTGCCGCTTGACCGATCACTTTTCGCCAGGACACCCTTGCAAAAAAGACCGGAACCAGCAATATAGGGAAGAAAAGCAAAATCTCACGGGTTAGCAACGTCAATCCAAAGCTGAAGCCGCAAAGCAAGGCGTCGTACCAAGTAAGGTTCTGGGAGAGGCGATAGAGAAAGAAAAAGAAAAGTACAACTGTAAACATATACAGCGTTTCGGTGAGGATAAAGCCGTGCCAAGGAATCAAGGCCGGGTAGCAAGAACTCAAGAATAAGGCCGCCAACCCAACTTTTCTATCAAATAATCCCCTGGCTATCACATAGATCAGACCATACGATGCCACAGCCAGCAATGCCTGAACAAACCGCACGGCGAAAAGCGATGGACCAAACAGGGCAAAAACCCCCGCCAGAAATATCGAATAGAAAGGGGGAACCAATAAACCCGATTCGTCCCCACATGCATACCCACCACCGGTAAGCAGTCGTTGGGCACTCAGCACATAGTCATCTGCATCCGCTCGCACTACGTGGGTCGGGAATACAAACACAATCCCGACACGAAGTAGCAAGGCCAAAATCAGCATACCCCATAGGAGCCTACGCTCGTCCCCTATGAGCTTTTCTATCTGGACTGCAACATCATGCTTTGCCTTCAACACTCGATCACCTTTCCATTACCTATAAGAAGAACACCTACGCACCCTTTCGTTGACATCCTTTAACCTGCGAACGTTTACTTCTCGTCGCCCCTGATACTTCTTATACTTACGGGCTACTCTTTGCCAGAATACCTCAATAATGATACAATGTTTTCTGTTTTCTTGAGCAAAAGGATACTTGAATGAGTAACATGAACACCACCCGCAGATTCGTCTTTGACACTGGCTGGGCCATGAGCAGCTCCCTGGTGGCCATGGGAATTGGCTTTGTACTGAATTTGGCCATCGGGAACTACTTCGGCCCGGAAGGGCTAGGCATCTTTTCTATGTCCATCGCAACCTACAACATATCCGCGACTATAGGCGCTTTGGGCGTGCATAATGCGCTAATCAAGTACGCAGCCGAATTTCAAGACGATCAATCTGAACTGAACACGTTGGCCTCTGCTGCATTGCTGACATCTCTGACCTTAGGATTACTATCATGCGGCGCTCTCTTATTATTTTCTACACCGTTGAGCATCCTATTTCGGATGCCAGATCTACGCACGACGCTCAGCATCCTGGCGCTAGGATTGTTATTCTTCTTGCCCAACAAGACCCTGTTTGGACTGTTAAACGGTCTACGAGTTATGCGCGCATACGCCATTTGCGAAAGTCTGCGCTACGTGGCGGCCCTCGCTATAATTCTGTTGGCTTTCATCACACGCATCGGTTTGCAAGGTACTGCTTGGGCTATCACCAGTGCAGAGATAATTGTCTTTGTTATCCTATGGTATAGGTCCAGATCAATTTTCAGTTTCAGTTTGCACAGGTTTCGTCAACAAAGCCTACGCCTTCTCCGCTTTGGCGCCCCGGTACTACTGGCCGGTATACTCGGTCAACTAAACGCTCAGGTGAATTCACTGATTGTTGGGTATTTTCTCGGTGAAGCTCCCGTTGGTATCTATACCGTGGCCCTCATGTTCGCGCAAGGCCTGCTGGTCATACCTTCTGCAATCCAAAAAATCACGGCCCCAGCCATTTCTTATCTGCATAGTAAAAAGCAAAGTGATGCAGTAGCGGAACTGGTACAGGAAGCCATAAAGTACTCCTTCATCCTGCTCTCCCTTGCATCCATTGCTCTGGTCCTGCTGGGTGATGATTTGATCTACTTCCTTTATCCCAGTCAACCCGAGTTTAGTGATGCCATGATTCCTCTGTACATTCTCCTCGGCCCTGTGATGCTCTACGGAGCAGCAGTCGCAGTCGGTGCAGCCTATTCCAGTGTTGGCCGACCGAGGTTAGGCCTGTGGCTCACGGCGCCAACGTTGGTTCTCAATACCATGTTGAACCTCATGCTGGTACCCCATTTGGGGATCAACGGCTCAGCCTACGCGACAGGGACCACATTCTGCTTGAATATGACGCTGATTATAGTGATGTTAAACTACTTAAAAATCCGCCTTGAAATACGTCGACTGATGCTGACCTTTGCTCTAGGATTAGGGGCTTATCTAGCGACTCTGGCCTTTGGGTCCTCCCTCGGGTGGCTTGTGACTGGTCTCCTGGTCACAGGAGCATATCTGATAGCTCTTACGCTCACCGGGATTCTCAATCGGAGAGATCACGCTCGTATCCTGGCTCTCTTGCGCCCCGACTAAGCCCTGTATACTTTCGGGCAACTTTCCATTCTACCTCAGAGGCAACTTGGCTTGCCAGCGATATTTACCTCAAGTCTCCTTGACAACAATCAAAGTGACAGCCACTATTAGCCGGATCAGAGAGACCACGCCACGGTACAGAAACCAGAGAGATTGCGAAATACCCCCTTCTCTAAACCGGGAGATACGTAAACCTTCTCGAAACATATCACGAGCGTTCTGTCGATCCAGATCGATAATCCTCACCTTTTCGTTACGTAACATACGTTTGATAGATGGCGTCGTAACATAGTTGATGGTCGAAAGGCCAACCGTCGGTCTCCCTAGCATCCCAAGATACAAGCGAGCTAATGAACGAGGGAACAAAGGCAACCAGGGCAAGCGATAATGTCCCTCAAAAATACTGCGGTAATCAGGCGAACGCAAAAACATTGCTCCCCCGGGTCGCAATACTCTGAGCATCTCTTGCAGACATCGTTTTACATCTTGGACGTGTTCAAGTGTCTGATAGGAAAATACAAAATCAAACGTTTGATCAGTGAACGGCAGCGTCTCACCGATCCCCTTGATAAACCGGTACTTCCACTCTTGCGGATACCCATAAACATCGGCCTTCATCCGATTAAAAGTGTGCTTCCACCCTTCAGGATCAACTCCCCATACATCCAGACCCTGCAGGAGACCATAGTAGACAAAGGTTCCACAACCACAAGCCATATCCAGAACTCGGGCGTCCTTAGGGATATCCCCACCGCTAAGGCTGGATATATCAGCGTAGAGCCTCTGCGAATTACCTTCATCATCTAGCCACCGTTCGGTGACAGAATCTATATAACGCTTATCCGTAACACCAAAGTAATGTGCAAACTCGTGCTCTAGATGCGTACGCAGAAATGTGCAGAGGTCACCTTGCCCTACCATCCTTGTTTCCTTTGCAAACGCCAGGCAGATGATTTCATAAATTCTTGTATCACCACAATCGAATCGCTTCGCGGATCGCCTCGCACACACGTTCAAGTTCTTCCTTCTGCAAGTCATTGTAGAAGGGCAAGCGTACTAGCTGGTCACTCACACTCTCAGTGACCGGACAATCACCTTCTTTTCCTCCAAACTGCCGCCCCATCTTGGAGAGATGTAATGGCAGATAGTGAAAGACGCTAAGAATCCCCCGCGTCTTCAGGCACGTAATCAATGCCTGGCGCTGCTCCAACGAGGGCATAAGCAAATAGAACATATGGTACGGTTGCTCACAGTGCATTGGCACGACGGGCAGCCGAACGGCATGATCCTTTGCCCAATCCTGAAGATTTTCATAATAGTACTCCCATATCCGCTGCCGCTTGACCTGGATCTGCTCTCGTGCTTCCAGTTGAGCATACAGGAATGCTGCAAGAATATCCGACGGAAGATAACTGGATCCCAAGTCCACCCATGTGTACTTGTCCACCTGACCACGGAAGAAGCGGCTGCGATTGGTGCCTTTTTCGCGAATAATCTCAGCCCGCTCAATATACTTGGGGTCATTGACAAGCAGTGCACCGCCTTCGCCACAGCTAAAGTTCTTGGTCTCATGAAAACTCTGCGTGGCCAAACAGCCGAAAGTACCCAGATACTTGTCCTTGTACTTGCCAAACAGACCGTGGGCGTTGTCCTCGACAACAGCTACATTGTGACGCCGGGCAATCTCCAGAATGATATCCATCTCGCAGCCCACGCCCGCGTAGTGCACCGGCACTATCGCTTTAGTGCGAGGAGTGATGAGCCGTTCCAGTCGTGTCTCGTCCAGATTAAGAGTGTCGGGGCGGATGTCAATGAAAACAGGTTGGGCACCGCGCAGCACGAAAGCACTGACAGTGGTAACAAAAGTAAACGACGGCACAAT
>Ga0180433_10005894_pt1 | contig 16340 bp, 17 predicted proteins | sample SS_ome_8_FD_132980 | JGI IMG/M metagenome (GOLD analysis project Ga0180433, IMG submission 132980) | Hypersaline lake sediment archaeal communities from the Salton Sea, California, USA - SS_1_D_1 metaG | ecosystem: Environmental > Aquatic > Non-marine Saline and Alkaline > Hypersaline >... | reverse complement strand
TTGGGTTAAGCCTTTTTCTAAAAGGCTTTTTTTTGGGTTAAGCCTTTTTCTAAAAGGCTTTTTTTTGGGTTAAGCCTTTTTCTAAAAGGCTTTTTTTTGGGTTTAGCCTTTTTCTAAAAGGCTTTTTTTTGGGTTAAGCCTTTTTCTAAAAGGCTTTTTTTTGGGTTAAGCCTTTTTCTAAAAGGCTTATATTATAAAAAAAAATAAACTATGATGTAATAATGAATGAAGTTATAATAGGTGGTGGAATATCTGCCTTATATTATGCTAAACCATATGCTACTATTATTAATAAAGGAAAAATAGGCGGACGTATTAGAACAAGTTCATATGGGTTTGAAGAAGGTGCTTTAAGATTTACTAAAAAACACAAATTGTTACAATCATTAATAAAAAAATACAATCTAACACCAATCCCTATTATCTCAACCCAAAAAATAATTTATGAAGATAAAGATGTTTCAACTCTTTATAAATCCATTATTAAAAAAATTAAAGTTAAAAATTCTGATTATAATAAAACAGCTAAACAATTGGCAGAAGAACAATTAAGTTCATATGAATTATCTATAGTACAAGTTGGATTTGGATATGATGAAAAATTTGAGGAAATGAATGCAATTGATTTTTATAGTCATATTAGTTCATATACTCAAAAGTATTATATTTTAAAAGAGGGATTAAGTACATTAGTTGATAAAATTGTAGAAGATAAAAAACTTAATATAATAAGCGATAAAGTTTTAAACGTAAAATATAATAATACCTATGAAATCTTTTTGATGTCTAAAAAAATAATTAAAGCAAAAAAAATAGTTATAGCTTGTCCTCCACATTATTGGCGAAATTGGGATGTAGCATATCCATTTTTTCCTTTAACTTATTCTGTTAAATCACAAACTTTAAATAGAGTTTATGCTAAATTTACTGATTATTCTCCAAAATATCATTATATAACTTCTTTGCCTATTAGACAATTCGTACCTATTAATGATGATATAACAATGATTGCATATGCTACTGATAATAATGCTTCTGAATTCCTAACTATCAAAAACTTCTGGAATTGGATTAAACCGCAAATTAAAAAAATTACTAATTCTATTCCAAAAAAACCCAAATGGATTAAACAAAATTATTGGAACCCTGGCACTCATCTATGGAGCCCTAATTTCTTATCTAAAAAAATAAGTAATGAAATGTTAAATCTTCCATTTTATAATCACAGTCTTAAAATTATTGGTGAAGCATTTTCACTAAATCAAGGATGGATTGAAGGAGCACTTGAAACAGTTAAAACTAAATATAAATCTGTTAAATATAAAAAGTTTACTTTAAATGATGTTGAAAAAAATAATTACATTGTATTGTGGGGATTTGTCTATGATATTAAAGATTGGATACCAAAACATCCCGGTGGGAGTGTAATAAATTATGGAGTAGGAAAAGATGCAACACAGATATTTATAAGAGTAGGTCATTCAGAACAGGCATTTCAGTTTATGGAGAAATATAGAATAGGTATTATTATATAAATAATTATTTATTGAATAATTATGGATGGACATGAAATAGACTTTCATTATTTAAAAAAGAATAAAAGTTTATGGACATATGAAAGTTTTAAATATATGGTAGATAACTCCTATTATCAGTTTGCAACTTTTATTTATAAAAATACAAATTTAAATATGGGTTTTGATACTCTTTTTGCAAAATATTGTAGAAATAATGATATTGAAAGGGCTAATTTTTTAACTCAATTATGTGACAGATATAAATTGATAATAGAAAATGAGAAAATTAAATATTTTAATATTGATTTTAGAATTGATTATAAAGATTTTGATTATTGTCCTATTTGTTTTGAAAATAAAAAAGGTATTTATGTTAATTGTAATCATTTTTTCTGTTATAAATGTTTTCCAAATATTCTATTAATTTCTGAAAAATGTCCTATGTGTAGAAATAAATTTAATTAAAATATTATTTCATAAATTCCTAAATGATGTAATTAAATTTCCCATATCTTGATTACAATAATAATCTATACATCTTTCACACATTGTTTCACCTGATTTTAATGGTGCAACACATCCTATTTCACCATGTTCATTTATATCCTTGAAACAAGGACAATTATTATTTATACATGGACATATTTCACACTCTTTACCATTCACTACATAATCAAAACATCTTTCACAAAAAATAAAAGGTGTTGATATTCCATTAGAATTGTAATTATCATGAATATACACTAAAGTATATGTATTACAATGATCACAATAATCAGAAATAGTATTTTTATTAGTTTCCATAATATAGGTAAATAATAATAAAAATAATCATTTTTTTTGATAAATATTATAACATTCGCTACAATTACCCGTACTTTTATTTATACATCTACAATTTCCTTCAATATATTCTATATTTATTCCATCACCTCTAGAACAAATCATAGGAGGAAATGCTGTTTCCATCCCTTTTTTTTCGCAATAATCACTTCTTATAGGCCATAAATATTGACCACCAGATGGATCATACATTTTAGTCTTGAATTTTTCAATTTTGGGTTTTAAAATAAGGATTATAAAGAAAAGTGAAATAATAACTGGCCACATAATTTAATTAAGATATTAATGATGAAATTTGATTATTTAATGAATTGACATCTGTTCTTAAATTATTTACATCACTTTCTAATTTATTCACCTTTCTATTTGTTACATTATCACCTATATTTTCCTGTATTGACTCTGATTTTACTATTGGTGTTGCCTGAATAACTTGTCGGGGTGGTAAATCTTTTGCTTGTTTCATTATTTCTTGTTTTATTAATGGCTTAATTTTATCCATTAATGATGGCTCAAATGATGTCGATAATTCTTGTTCTATTTTTGGTAATAAATCTGTTACTAAACTTTTCATAATATTAGCCTTAACTGATTGTGTAATAGGGTCTTGTAATTGTGTTTTCATTGTTGTTATAAATGCACTATTTTGAATTTCTTTATCAATAACCGGTTGAACAATTTCGCCCATTTGATTTTTAAGGTCTAAAATTGCCGTCTGTACTTGGTTTGTAATTTTATTATTTAAATCAGATTTAAAATTTGTAAATTTTTTTTCAACAGCACTTTGAATTTTACCATCAAATGTTGATTGTATAGAACTTCTTAAACGTGGCTCAATTGTACCTGTTATATTAGTCTCCATGTTTGCAAATTCATTATTTACCTGTTTCATTACATCCGCCTTAATGTTATTTTGTAATGTTGTAAATTCCTGATTTATTTCATTCTTAAAATTATCAAAATTTTGTTTTATTTGTTGTACTGATGCTGGATTTAATGTATTAATACTTTGATTAATGCCACTAATTTGAGTATCAAATGAGTTTTTCAGAGTATCTATTTTTTTATTAAGTTCATCAGTTACTTTAGATGCATCATTCATAGCAATGGATTGATTTAAATTATTTTTGAGTGCATTAAGTTGATTTTGAATATCAGAAACTTTTTGTGGGGAAACACCATTATTATTAGTACTTATGTTTGCTTTTAATTTATCCATTTTATCATTAATAGTCTGCATTAAATTACCTTTGTATTTATTCATTTCTGCCATAACTTGATTTTCTATATTTGTATTTAAATTATCATTTATTTTACCTAATTTATTATCAATGGTATTATCAACAGTACCTTGAATTGAATTTCTTAAAGTTTCTAATTGATTATTTATTTGATCACTAAATTGAGAAAATTGATTTTCTGTACTTTGAACATCACTACCTGATTGTAATTCTGCTAATATGTTATTTTTTGCGTCATTTATTTTTGAAGTTATCTCATCTTGAAAATTATTATTGATTGTATTTTTAGTGTCATCTATTTGTTTTTGTATAAATTGTTGTAATTTATTCATTTCATCTGACATTTTTTGTTTAGTTTCTGCAGAAATTGAAATATCGTTTATACTTTTAGTTAATTTGGTGGATAAGTCACTAATTTTTTTTTCAATATCCGCCTTTATCTGAGTGTTTGCACCTTCTATCTTATTTTTTATATTTGCATTTATTTGAGCACTAGTATCTGATAAATCTTGGTTTATACTGTTTTTAAAATCATTTAATTTTTTAGTTAGTGTATTATTCTGACCTACACTACTCTCTAATGTTTGTTTTAATTGGTCTATTTTCTGGTTCATCATTGTTTCTAAATTAGGATTTTGCATATTTTGAACATCTTGAATTCTTTGTTGTAAAGAAGATTTTAATGTACTAACCATATTATCAATATAAGCTTTCATTTGTGGAGATACTGATAAATTACTTAATTGATTATCTATATTTGTTTTTAAATCTGTTATTTTATCTGAAAATTTATTTTCTATATCTGCTGTTTGGGTTTGTATCTCATTTGTTACCATGCTATTTATTATATTATTCATGTTTGTTACTTTATTATTTAAACTATTCTGTAAATCATTTATTTGTTGTACAATTGCTGGATTTTGCTGTGATGATACAGTATTCACGTAAGTTTTTAAATCATTTATTTTATTATTTATATCTGTTAAAGATACATTATTCGAAACTTGGGATTTTAAAGCATTCAATTGTTGTTGTATACCATTTAAAATCTGAGGTGAATTACTTACTTTTGCTACTTCTGACTCCAAATTCGATTTTAATGTATTTATTTGCGTACTTATTTGTGATGAAACTTGTGTTTTTATTGCATTATCCACCGTATTTTTTAAACCGTTTAGTTCTGATGTTACTGATGGATTTAATTCGTTCATACTTGTCTTTAATGCACTTAACTTTTGATTTAGTGTTTGACTTAATTGATTTAAATCGGATGTTGTTGCAACATTACTTTTTAATTGATTTAATTGATTTTGAATATTAGATAAAACTTGAGGATTAACATTATTAAGTTTAGTATTAATATTATTTTGGAGATTAGTAATTTGAGCATTAAGGTCAGATTTAACTTGATTTATATTATTTTGTACATTTGTGCTCATATAATTATTAACATAATCTTGTAATTGTTGTTGAACTGCAGATTGAATTTTTTGTTTTATAGTATCTGTTTCTTGATTTGATATTTCCTTTGTATAAGCATTAGATTGTGATTTTATCTGATTTACTTGGCTTGGTGTTAATATCGGATTCCAACTATAACCTCCTGAACCATTTAATTCCCCATAAATCTGTGACCCGTTCCGTCTAAATGTAAATGTTGCACCATTACTACTTCCTCCTCCTGATAATACCTTTACTGAGCCTTCATCTATATTATTATATGTTAAAAACATTTCAGCAAAAGCTCTAAATTGTAAAGAAACATAATTACTACTAACAAAATTAGGATTTTGAAATTGACTATCAATATTCCATGTTTGTAAATTAGTAGTTTGATTTGTATAATTAATAATATCATTTAATAATGAATTCCAATCACCACTTCTCAAATACATTTTGGTTCTTTGTAATTCTGAAAAATTTTCTTTGATTTTTTTTTTAAAAAACCAGATAATAAGAGGAATTGCTAATGCAATAATAATTAAGACAATTTCTATCATTAGTTTATATAAGATTTTATATTATTATTATCATCGTTACAAGTACAATTTTGATTATTTTCTAATTCAGAAACTCTCATCACTAATTCATTTATTTGGGATTTTTGAATAAATACTAAATCTGCTAAGTTGTTTATTTTTTCATTTAATTCCATATTTTTCATAATCATTTTTCTATATTCTTTTTCTATTTGTTTATGTTTTGTTTCATCTATTATTCGCATTTTACAAACACTATTTGTTATATCATCTATTGAACTATGATTTCGTTTCATTTCTATATATATTGATTTTTTCTTAATTTTATACTAAATTTGAATTACCTGCTGGTTTATATAAACATTTTGATGGAACATATTCTTCGTTTATTAATCTTTCTGATGTTGCTTGAGCAGTTTGTGGTTGCCATTGTGGTCCTGGTATTGCTGTTACTAAATTATTTGATACTTTTTGACCTGAACATAATGCACCATATCCCATTTGACATTTTGTATCTTCAAATACATTTTTCCATTCTTCAGTGTTTTCAGTGTTATTATAAAAATTTTCTTCTAAGTCATTTTGAGTAGTTATTTCTAGGGGTGTTTCTTCTTCATCGCCGATTTCATTAGGTTTATTACTACCAGTCATTAAAACGGTATTATCACTCATTTCATCAATATTATCGCTCATTCTATTTGAATTTCCCATATTTTTTATGTCATCATCTAATTTAGATACAGTTCCTTCATCTATACCAGTATAATTTTCAACATCTTTTCCTGTTATATTCATTTTTCCATCTATATTTGGATCTTTAAAAAGTCTTTGGCACTTTTCAACCTGATATTCTAATTCTTTTTTATCTACCATTGCCATCGCTAAAACTTCTAATAAATAATAAATGATTACAAAAGATAGAATTGGAATTATTAACATTTTTATTAAATAATGTTGTTTTTCAAAATGATAGCAATAAAACATTGAAATAAAAAGAGCTAAAAATAAAGTTAAAAGTATTTTATGGGAATACCATAAATTATCTTTTAATAAATGATTTAACATTAAAGTTTGACAATTATTATCCATTTATTTTAAGTAAGAAAATATAATTAGAAAGCACCTGAATAAAGAAGCACAAAGAAAATAATAATTATTGCAAAGAACATAGGGAATATTTGCATATAACCCATTTCATTTATTTCACCTAAGGTTTTATCTTCAACATAATTGACTGCATCTCTTCCGAATTTGTTTATATGAGGAAATACAAACTGAAAGAATTTTAATACAATATATATAACTAAGATTGGCAACACAAAAAATTTTACAAATGCATTCATATCAGGATTTGCCTTATTCATATAATAGGCAGACACCAAACCACATATTGTTGCTATTAAATAACTAAAAGAAATACCAAATCCGTCCATATTATCTTATATAAAAAAAATGAATTAAATTTATTCAATTCCCTTAAAGTATGAAAAGTCCTAGATTTATTGTTACTAATCATATTTTACAAATTTATGAGAATGATCAATCTTCTTGGTCTAGTTTAACTTTAAATAATATGGCTAATGGTCATTATTCAATCAATAAAACAGAAGAAGAAATTAAAATTACTCATAAATCGATTAAAGACAATAATCTTCTAATTTGTAAAGATTTACCATCTGACCTTTCTATTGAAAAAGGTACACTTAATTTTAAATCTGGAAGTTATATATATACTCTTAATCTTCAGGCTAAACCAGACCAAATTGCGGATAGTTTCAATACTATTATTTTTTCTAAAGATAGTTTTATTTATTCTATAATAATTGAACTCAATTAATCAAATTTCTGAATTTGTATAATTATAACTATATTAAACAAAAATATTTTCTACTAATGCTATTTTTTCAGCTTTTTCCAATTGTTCTTTAGTATTTATATTCATAACTGTTTTTTCATCATCTGTTACTTGAACAATTATTTTTTCTCCTCCTTTTTTCATCATTTTAAAAATATCTGTTAAATAATATTCGCCTTGTGTATTATTATTATCTAATTTAAAAATATATTTTCGCAATGTTGATAAACGAAAACAATATACTCCCGCATTTATTCTATTTACCTTTAATTGTTCCTCGTTACAATCCTTATGTTCTATTATCCCCTCAAACTCATTATTAGCCCCTATTATCCTCCCGTATCCTGTTGCATCTGAAACTGTACATGATAATAATACCGCATCTGCCTTTATATTTATCATATTCTCTAAAATATTTTGATTTATAAATGGAGCATCTCCTGAAGTAACTATTATATACTCTTCATTTGTTTTTAATTGGGATACCGCACATTGAAGTGCGTGACCAGTTCCTTTTGCTTCTTCTTGTAATAACCATTGAACATTATTTGTATTATCTATATGTTTTTCAATAATATTTTTATAGCACCCAACAATAATTCCAATTTCTTTAATTCCTATATTTTCAAGACTTTTTTTAACTCGCTGTATCATTGGAATACCTAAAATTGGATGACAAACTTTAGGTATTTTCGATTTCATTCTTTTTCCTAATCCACCTGCTAAAATAATACCAAACATAAATCAATATATATTATAATTAAATATTGCGTGAAATCGCAAATTTTATTTGTCTATAAACATCTTCTAATTTACCTTCTCCATCTACATAAATTACGTTTATTTTGTAGTATCTATAAATTTTATGATGAAATTGATTTAATATGGTTAAATAATTTATCCACCATTCCTTATCATTTATTTCTTCTTCTCTGTTACGTTTTATTATCCTTTCGTAGGCTGTCTCTGGTGATACCTTCAAAAATATGACTGTTTTCGGAAAGATTGATGGATGCGTTATTTTTGCATATTCTACAAATTCCCAATACATTTTAGCTTCTATATTATTTTTTTCATCTGGCATACCAAAATGACTTGCTCCAAATACTATATCTTGTAATGCGGAAGTTTCCATTAATTCGCTTTGATTTTCAACTAAACGGGATAAAAGAGCATTTACTTGAAAGGTGTAAAACCATCTATCTGGATTTTTGTAAAATTCACCCAATATACCAGAGTTACGCCATTTTTCAATTGGTTCTCTTGTAATATTTACTCCTTCTATTTCTAATTTATTAGTAATTGTTGTTTTTCCACTTCCTATTAAACCGTGAATGGCTATATTTTTTTTATTTCTTTTACTTAATTTTAATAGTATCCAAAAAAATATTATTAGAAATAAAGATATTAGGATAAAAGTTTTCATTTTGCTTTGAAATTGATTTATAAAAAATCAATTTTTATAAAAACTAATAAGTTATAGAATTATAATTACAAGGTGAATAAATATGTAAAGTAATACTACGTCTTCCTAAATTAATTATCCTATGATATCCTATATCATTGTCTAAATATGATACATCATCTTTTTTAAATTTACTCTTTAAAACAAATTTTATATCTTTATTATATAAATCTTCTGTTAATTCACCTTCTAAAACACGTAAAAGACATCCATTTTTAGAATGGTCATGAATAGGGCTTTCTTGAAATGGACACCACGTAATTATAAAGATTTCAAATTTATTTGTAGGTGATTTATACACTAATTGTTTGTGGTATTTAAAGTGATTTTCTTTAATATAGTCTTTATAATCAAAATTCATCATAATAACATTATTAAGTGAAGTAACATTTCCATTAAATTTTCTTTCACATTCTTCGAGGAATTTATTCATAAATTAATAAAAAAATAAAATTATAAATATCTACAAAATTTTCTTAAATACGATAAATCTATGAATTTTTGCATATTCAATTTCATCATCTGTTAAACATTCCGATTTATCAAAATCTTTTATAAATTCATCAAAATAACCATTTTTAACTACATTATAACCTTCAAATATTTTTTTCATAAATCCAAAATTTATTAAATATTCCGGATGTTTAACCCCTATTTTCTCAACATATACATTTATTTTTTGCCCATAATCCATAAATTCCCTATTATCATATAGTCTGTTAATTTGTGCAAAATTACTATATTTTATCTTATTATTGTTTTGTAAAAGTTCATATACTTTTTTACCATCATAACCGGTAAATAAAAAATAACCTCCTTTCTTTAAAAAATAATTTATTATTTTATGTAAATTATCTATTACCTCTTTTGTTCCTAAAAAATAGTGTATAGCAAAATTACAAGAAATTAAATCGAATTGTAAATCACCATATTTTTCTTTTAATAATTCAAATGATTTTAAATCGGTTAAATCTAGTTTCATTAATTTTAGATTAAAATTATATTTTTTTCCTCTTCTATTTGCTTCTTCTAATGCCTCCTTATTTATATTTGTTAGTAAAACAAATTTTACACCTGTTTTGGCTATTTTTCCTAAATCACCACCACGACCTCCTGCTAATTCTAAAATACTGCCACCTTTTTTAGTATATTTTTCATATAATTTTCTTTTCACAAAATTATTAAATTTATAAATATTCCATTTATCTTTTTTAACTTTTATATTTTTATAGTATTTATCACCAATAAATAAATCATTTTCAGTTACTGGATTTTGTATTAATTTCCATATATTCATTGCTGTTTTATAACCATTTGGTCCTGTATTAGCTTCATATATTCCTTTTTCTAAATTATCCCTAAAACCCTTTGTTTTATCCTCTCTTATTCTTAATTTATGCCAACCATTTTCCCAATACATTTCAACAATCGTATCATCTTTTAATTCCGGATTATTTGGTATAATTGGTGAAGGAGTAAAATAATAGGGAAAATTTTTATTATTGGGTTTTATATGGGAAAATAAATTTAAATTGGGTTTTATATTCATTTGTTTCATTAAATCAGCACTATAATTTACAAATAATCCCATATTATCCTTATCTATTTTTTTTATTAAAAAATCAATGGTAAGTTCTCTTGGGGGTTTCCATTTATAAACAATCATATTATTATAGGGTTTATCAGGGGTAAATATTAATCCATCAATATGATAAGGGTGTTTTTCTTTCCAGATTTCTTCAGCTTTTTTATATATGTCCCCATCAAAATAAAATTTTTTAACATCTATAAAATTACCCAATAATAATTCATATCTTTTCCTAAAACTCTCATTTATCACACTCCTATTATCATATATAAGCAAATCAAATTTATAATATCTATCCTCCACCTTTTCACAATCTATTAAACTATTTTTTATTCCCTTTGTATCCACGATCGTAATATCCCATGGCTTTAATATTTCATATGTATTTTTTTTATCATAATAAAGAAAACATCTAACCCCATCTGCTTTTTCTGAAACACTATAATTTTCTATTTTTTTTATGTCATTTTTAGTTAATGAAATTGGATTATTTGATATTTCTATTAATGAAGTAGGATTACCCCGTAAATTTAATTTTTTAACTATTGTATCCAATAATTCATATTTTTTTAAAAATAAAAACATTTCTTTTAATTCATCTGTAGTTGGTGCTACTGTACCACGCCATTCAACTTCAAAAGAAAATTCAGGCTTAATCCCACTAAATCTTTTATTATTACTATAAAAACTTTTTGTAAAATCAAATCTCCATTTTGGATATTTTTCACTTTTTTTACTTATACGGTCTCTACGTCTTAGTTTTACCCATCCTTTTTCTATTCCATTACATTCTTGTAATTTTTCATCAGCTAAATTAAAGCGAATATCATCAATATCTTTTTGTATTTTTAAAACTTTACTCTTTTTTATATATTTATTATTTTTTTCAATGATATTAAATTTGGTTCCTTTTAGTTCTTTATAAAAATATTCTATAAATGATGTTTCTTTATTTTCGTAATAAATAGGTTCCTTAATTAAATGGTAATAAAGATTTTTACTAATATTTTTTATCCTCAATTCTAATTCATATTCTGGTTTATAATGATTTATTACACTTTGCATTTATTTTATAATATATTTAATTCCTTCTTTATTATTTTTATCATTTTTTCATACGTCTTTAAATAATCGTTTTCCATCTTTTTCTCATTTAAATCTTTTAATATACTCCTTGAATATAATATCTTCTCTATATTCTTTACATAATTTAATAATTCATTATGACATGTACGGTTTCCACATTGAATTGCATAAATAAATTTTGTAGTAGAAATCATTTTTTTAAGATATTTCAATGTTATTTTAAAAATTGAAATAATATTTTTTTTAATTTTTTTTTCATTTTTTTTAATTTCTTTTGATATTTTATTTTTTTTTTTTTCATCTTTTTCTAATACATTATTTAATTGCAAATCATTAATTTTTTTGGATAGTAGGTCTATTTTTTCATTATATATTTTAATTTCTTTTTCAGCTAATAAATTTGTATATTGTTTTAATTTATAGAATTCTTCACATTTTTTTTGAAGACATATATTTAATTTTTTTTCAACTTTAATAAATTTTTCAATTCTTTCCATAATTTAATTGATAAATTCTTTTAACATTATTTATTTCATTTTTGATAATAGAGGATGGTAGGAAATCAACATTATCATGAGATTCTATTTTTATAAATTTACTTTTTAATTTTTCATGTATGTCTATATTTAAATTTTTTAATTCCTCATCATTTATTTTTGTTATTATATCTCCCTCTTCTAAATTTTCCATTAATGATATATTTGTTCCAGGTAAAATTTTACTTAATACATATTTTTTCTCAAATGCATATGGATATGTTAAATTTTCCGTTAAATCTTTCATCTTTAAATTTTCCAAAATATAATTTCTTGTTAAAGGAATTATCACTAATCCCCCTATTATCAAATAATCAACATTTTCATATGGATAATTATATGAATTTATTGGTAAAGTTATATTTGGTTTTGTTATTATTTTTGTTTTTAAATGAGCATTTTTACGTAAAAATTTTACTTCGTATTCTTTTGATATTGGTAAAGAAGCAAAAAAATCATAAATATCATATTTCTCTCCAAAAACATCTTTTCCCATATCACCTTTAAAATTTATTGGAAATTTATTAATTTCATATACAATATCATCTTTTTTTAATTTTTCTCCATTAAACTGCAATTCTGAAAAAATATTTCTAATTAAAATTCCTCCTTTTAATTTTTTATATTGAATATATTCTAAATTCATTTCATTATAATGTATATATAACTGTGGAGAATAAAATAATAAATCCTTTGTCTTGAGACTTTCTTTTTTAAGCTGATGCCATTTATTTATCATTGTTGAAAATCCAATATTGGATGAATATTTTATTATTGACTTATTTATACCTATCACTTTTCCTTTCACAATTAAAGGACCTCCTGAATTACCAGGATTTATTGGTGTATCTATCTGAAAATTCATTCCATTTCTACCTGATATTACTCCTTTTGTTATTTTTAATGATTTTAATGTACTTCCAAGTGGAAACCCTATAGCTTCTGCTATTTGTCCTCTTTTTATAGATGATGAATTACCTAAGCGTAAAAATTTTTTTGGTTTAAATTCGGTTTTTAGTAAAGCGATATCTTCATTAGGAAAAAATTTTATTGGTACCGCTTTATAATATTGATTTCCATTAGCTGGAATATTAATTGTTATATATTTTGGATCTGAATTACTAACAACATGATAACAAGTTAAAATATATCCTTTTTTATCTATAAAAAATCCAGTTCCAGTTGCTGAACTTATATCTATTATTTTCCAAGGCATATTTACGTCTTGTTTTAATATTTGAACATTTATTTTTACTACCGAATGATTTAAATCCATTTATTATATATAGATAAATATGTATAATTTACCGTCTTCTCCTATTAATTTTATAAAAACATCTTTTCCACGTAATTTAATTGAGTTTATTAAACAATATAAAAAAATGACTCCAAATTATAATGAAGAAAATTTAAATAATCTAATTAAAGATAAAATATATTCTTGGAATTATAAAGATTTTTTAGAATTTGTTTATTATGTTAATAATGAGAAAGATAAAATGCCTTTAATAAATAAACTTATTGAAGAAAGATTAAATACTATTTCATTTTCAATATTAAATATATTATCCGATGAAAATATATTTACAAATGATAGAGTTTTAAATGGTGAAGGTACAAAGAGTATTATTAAAAAATCAAATAATAATTTAAATTATCAAATAAAGCCTCAAACTAAATCTTTCTTTGGTTCTTTTAAGTCAAAAGATAAAAGAGCGAAAGACAAATTAGAAGAGTTGTTTAAAAAAATTGGATTGAATAAAAATATATATTTAATAAGGATTAAAATAAAATATGATAAAAGTCCTTCCGGTTCTGACCAATTCATACAATCTTTTTATTATCATTTGTTAAATGCAACTAAAGATAATTATAAAATGTTAAGAATAAAAAATAAAAACTATGATAGAATAGCAATTATTTATAATTGTCAAAATATATTTGGAAATATATCAAATAATTTAAAATATAAAAACAATTGTCAAAATGTTAAATATAATTATAAAGAAAATAATAAAATATATACTTTACATCCAGGGGATTATAATTTTCCGGAAAATATTTCTTTTGAATGTGATGAATCAATAAAATTACGTTTTAAATTATTTAATAAAAATTTTACTTTTACAACATCAAAAGATATTTTTGATAATTTTGTTTTTAATAAAAAATTAAATGAATTAAATATTACTAATTACCAAACTGTATATTTTGAAAATATTGAAATTACACCACAAAAAAATATAGGAAAAACTAATAATGAAATTATTAAAAAAATTAGTGCTAATAGACAATTAGGTAATTCATTAAATGCATTTGGAAAACTTAGCAATAAAAATAAAGAAAAATTCTATAATCCTCGCCAATAATTAAAACTTATTTTATAATAAAAAGTAATGACTGGAGGATTATTACAATTAGTAGCATATGGAGGACAAGATTTATTTTTAACTGGAAACCCAACAATTACATTTTTTAAAGCAGTTTATAGGAGACATACTAACTTTGCAACAGAATATATTAATCAATCTTTATTTGTTTTACCATCTTTTACTCCCACTGAAGATAATAGAGTTTCTGCTAAAATTGATAGATATGCAGATTTAATACATGATATGTATGTGGCAATTGATTTACCAAATGTTTATTCTACCGAAGAAGAAAAATTTCAATGGATTGAAAATTTAGGCGAATTTTTAATAAAGTCAATCGAAATTACAGTTAATGGACAACAAATTGTTAAATTATATTCACAATGGTTAAATGTTTGGGCACAACTTAATATATCAAAATCTAGGCGACAATCATATAATGAATTAATAGGAAATACACCAGATATGACAAATCCATCACAATATAACGGTAGTATAAATCAACAAGCAGAACCAACTATAAAAGCTAGAAGACTTTATATACCTATCCCTTTTTGGTTTTGTAATAATCCTGGATTATCCATTCCATTAATCGCTTTACAATATACCGAAATTTATATTCACATTGAATTTAGACGTCTTAATGAATTATTTACAATGTGGTATGGTGTTTCTCCTGAAACATTTTATCAATTTGCTACATTTCAACAAGATCCAAATGCATCTACTTCAGCACCTTCATATAAGACATTTCAGGCAATAGAAGATGCGGGATTAACAACAATAAAGGCATTTGAGCTTCAAAATAAATTATCAGTAAATGGTTTTTCTCCACAAAATTATTTTTGGTATTTTATAAACGGTTCATCATTTTCAGGTAATTGGTCTCAAAATGCATTTTTACTAATTAATTTTATATATTTAGACCGTGATGAAAGAAAAAGATTTGCTTTAACTTCTCATGAATATTTAATTACCCAAACACAACAACAAATATTTGAAGGATTAAATGGTTATGGTACTTTAGAAATGAAAATTCAACATCCTGTTAAAGAATTATATTATATTACTCAAAGAGATGATATTTATCAAGTAAATGAATGGTCTAATTATTCAAATTGTTTATATCATCATAATTTTACAAATAACTTATTTATTAAAAATGTTATTGATTTAAGAGAACAAGTTGCTTTTTCCTCTAACCAAATACCTACGTGTTTAGGTACTAGTCCTACTCAATTAATTAATGACCCTAATGCGTTTGACCAAAATGGTGAAAATATATTATTATCTGGTGTGCTATTACTTAATGGTCATGAAAGATATCAAACTAGAGATACATTGTTTTACAATGCATTACAACCATATAAATATCATACACATAGTTCAGATATAGGAGTTAATGTATATTCTTTTTCATTACAACCAGAAGATTATCAACCAAGTGGAACATGTAACTTTTCTAGAATTGACAAATCACAATTTTATTATCATGTACGTGATATTATAGACCAAGATGTATTATATAACATTGGATTATATGCTGTTAATACCAATATTTTTAGAATTATGGGAGGAATAGGAAGTGTTGTTTTTGTTAATTAATTTCTCTTACACAGATCTTCAACCTATATTTTTAATCTATATTATATAAATGGAATTTTTAAAAGAAATTAATAAAGCAAATCAACAAATAAAAGGATTTTCTGAAGTAAGTCCAAATATGGAATTTAATCCTTCAATAAAAAAACCAAATATGGAATTTAATCCTTCAATAAAAAAACCAAATATGGAATTTAATCCTTCAATAAAAAAACCAAATAATACCAAAAAAACAAATAATAGAAAACCAAATAAT
>Ga0180433_10005893_pt1 | contig 16340 bp, 9 predicted proteins | sample SS_ome_8_FD_132980 | JGI IMG/M metagenome (GOLD analysis project Ga0180433, IMG submission 132980) | Hypersaline lake sediment archaeal communities from the Salton Sea, California, USA - SS_1_D_1 metaG | ecosystem: Environmental > Aquatic > Non-marine Saline and Alkaline > Hypersaline > Sediment... | reverse complement strand
ATGAACGCGTCTCTTTTGAGTGCGTCTCTTGCCACCTGATGCTACATTTGCTCTCACTTTTTGTGCAGCTGTTTTAACGGCACCTTGGACATTGCTTGCCAATTCCCGAGCAGTTCCCATTAAGTTGCGCATTGTCTTTTGAGTGCCATACTTGGTTCGCAAATAAGTTGCTTGTGCTTTCTTGAGTGTATTTGCAACATTCTTACCAACAACATCCGCTTGCGTTTGAAGTGGAGCTGCAGCGGTCATTGAACGCATTGACTTCATAGCTTCCATTGGCTTAGCACTTGCCATCTTCATCATTGGAGAAGTTTTTGCCATCATAGGAGAAGTTTTTGCCATCATTGATGAAGCTTTCTTCATCATATTAGCCTTAAGTGTTTGAGGCATCTTAAGGCTGAGGCCACCACGCTTTGACTTTGAATGGTACTTCGTCATTCTTCTATGCCTGCGAGTGCGCGTCTTAGCCTTACCACCGATTGCATATTGAAATTGCTGCATTATATATGATAATTACATTTTATTTATGGAGCAATAATAACTCTATTGCCGGTTCCAGTTAAAATAGAATCGCCACCACTACGGAATGTATTTGCAATTGCTCCTTTCTTAGCAGGGGCTACACACCCACCATTGCGACATTTCCTTCTTGCGTCGTTTACAGTTTGACGAGTAACATTCTTAAAGGTAAGAGCAGCATTATCAGCAAGACCGCTTTTTGTAGAAGATTGACCTATTGCTTGTAAACGCAGTTTTTGTGTTCTTGAAGAAGAATCAGGAACGGTTTGATTACCAGAGATACCACCGGCATCCTTAATATAAGCTTTGCGTGCTGAACTAAACATTGAGCCAAACACTGATGGTGTAAATTTCGCAGGCATTGCCATAACCGCAGTCGATACGCCATTACTACGATTTTGAATACGACTTACGCTACCTGGAGCGTTGAAATTTGTGTTAGGATAAAAAACTAGGCCACTCATTATTCTTATACTACCATAAGAATAATAAATTATAATATATCCACTTCACCTCCATTAATGTTCTTCATCTAGTGACGGACCCGTCCCAAAGCAACAGACACTCCGCTACCACCAATATCAGCCTTACTTGGACCACCAAAGCTACTATCATTGTAGTTCTTGTTAATGGCAGATAGCCTCTTAAATCTTGCGAAATCTGAACCATCATATACGTATTTGGGGTTTCCACTCTGGATGGGTGTTTGACCATCAGCAAGACCAGTTGTGAATGTCAATCCGCCAATAGAAACTGTTTTGCCAGCATCTCTTGCAGAAACACTACCAGCAAGACCCTTCCAACCTGCATTTGCAGCCCGTCTCACGGTAGTGACTTGATTAGCACCACCATCAGTTTGCTGGAAGCGACCAAGCTTATCACCAGCCATAAAAGCAGCACGGAAAGGTCCACATACGGCTTGAACAAAAGGTGAACGTGCAGGGTTAATATTGTTTGTCTTGAATGCTTGACGAAGAGTAAAACGGTTAACACCCCGAGTTGAACCACCAACCATACCCGTTCCACCAGAAACTCCTGCTCCTCCTCCTAACAATTGTAATGCGACACCCGGAGCACCACCTCCAAGAATGCTAGGGTTGGTATCTTGATTAAAGCCTGACATATATAAAATCGTAATATAAAAAATAAGTCTATTTACACCATCGTTTCTTAATTTCTGCTCTTAGATATTTTACTTGACGCTTTTTGCTAATTTAATTAGTCTTTCAAATTATAATGCTTATTAAATGCCTATCTTTTTCATTAATGTATGTTCATTGAGTAATCAACCTTGGTGCAACATTCATCGTAATCAATTCTTGAAATAATAGCTTGCAAGCGTAAGGGATTTCAACATATGAGAAGTCTGAACGATTATCACACATTCTACATAAGTATATCTCCGGGATATGTTCTAGGTGTTTGCGTTTTTTAGAACCATCATTATATGCTGCAATGAAACCGCATTTCTTACATACATGAACACTGAATGCGTCTGAACAGTCATATAAACGACCTCGTGTAAAACGACTTGCACCGTGACTAACCATACAATCACGCTCCATTTCACCAAATCTATGTCCACCATCACGTGATCTACCCTCCGCTGGTTGACGAGTTAAGCTCACAGTTGGTCCGAAACTTCTACTATGCTGTTTGTCGTTAACCATATGCTTCAGTCTTTGATAGAATGCAGGGCCTATGAATATAGATGTTTCAAACTGTTCACCAGTCGTTCCGTTATACATAATCTCATTTCCATGAGGCTCATAACCAATATTCAATAGTTCATTACGAATGGTCTTAACGTCAAGTTTACCAAAGCTAGTTCCATCACCAAACATACCCAATTCTAATAATAGTTTTCCAAGCATAGTTTCTTTAAGTTGTCCTATTGTCATACGGCTTGGAATAGCATGTGGATTAATGATAATATCTGGTTTCGTGCCATTTGACATAAATGGCATATCACGCTCGGGAATAATATTACCAATAGTACCTTTTTGCCCGTGCCTTGAACTAAACTTATCACCAATCACCGGTTTTCTGTGAACCCTAATACGCACTTTACAGAAGTTGTATCCATCACCATTTCTCGCAATATAGTTCTTATCTATATATGACTCTTCTGTGGTTCTGTATACTTTGCTTTGGTCTTCATACTTGATAATCTTATTTGGGTCATTACGATTCTCTTTAATTGGAAACACTTTTGCAATAATAACATCACCATTGTCTAATTTAGTGTTCTCAGGAATCACACCGTTGGTATCCACCTTATCATAATTACCAAACTTCATCCCTTTTGTTTTGGTTTTGTCAGGACGGCACCGCACTTCTTCATCTCCATGAATCTTCTTGTCTTCATCTTTCTCAGTATGATAAATCGTAGCATGGAATAGTCCCCGATCAATACTACCTTGATTGAATAAGATACTATCTTCTTGGTTATAACCAGTATGTGTCATAATCGCTACAATTACTTGTTCACCAGAAGGTAGCTTGTTTAATTGTAACATATTCATAACACGAGTATCTACTAAAGGACGCATAGGATAGTTCAATACGTATGCTGTTTTATCCAAACGATTATCAAAGTTCGTAACATATACACCCATTGCTTGTTTTCCCATAGCACATTGATATGTTAACCTTGGCGACTGGTTATGCTCTGGAAACGGAATACAAGACGCTAAAATACCAAATATTGTGCTTGGGTGAATTTCACAGTGAGTATAATGATAACGTATCATAGTGTTCTGGACTAATGCACTAGGTTCCATTGCAATCATTGATACATTCTGTTCTGCTGGGTCAATATACTCAATGACTGCATCGTGAGTCTTTGTTTTGATAAGTAGCTCATCCCATGTGGTCTCTTTCTGCATAATAGATTTGAGAATACTGCCTGTCAGAATTGGAACTCCGTTACTAACTCGCAACACTGGACGAAGCAACCGTCCAGCATCATTACATATCCGAAGTTCCATATTCTTATAATCGAAGACAATAGATGTGTATGTGTTGATATGACCAGCATATTTCTTGTATTTAAAATACTCGTGGAGCTCTTCTGGTTTATCTGTAATGCCCAGCCAACAACCATTCACAATCACTTTCACCTTCTGCGCAATCTCTTTAAAATCTACACCAGATTGGATAATATCTTCCAATGACGTGACTTTCTCCATTGCATACTCATAAAGTGGATGACTGTTAGAAGGAATCGTTACGTGAGTCATATAGCTCAGATTCTTTACAACACCGACACTTCCACCTTCTGGAGTTTCTGGTGGACATAGAAAACCCCAAGATGTATTGTGAAGCTTCCTTGGGGGAATAAGTTTGCCGTTCTTGTCAATTGGTGTGCTTACACGTCGCAAATGACTAAGACTACTTACATAAGTCAGTCTACTAAGAACTTGTGCGACGCCTACTTTAGTGCTCGTGCTATGCTTAATACTAAAATCACCTGTTGACAATGCGCGTTTTAAACCATTCTCTATAGTGGTCGATTTAATGATTTTGTATACGTTTGTCATATTAACGATGTTTTCATAAGCATCACGGCTTCTCCATGAGCCAGTATTTAATTCTTTCATTATGCTTTTTTGCATATCTTTCACCACTTTATTGAAATAGTTTCGGAATAGGTTATTCAATAGCATTCCAGTTGTATCAATACGCTTATTCAAATATGAATCACGGTCATCTGGTGAATCAATGCCAACACTACAACGCACTAGGCGATGTGCCATATAGCCAAGATAGAATATTCGCTGAGTCATCGTAGAACAATGAGGGAACAAATCGTTATTGAGAACCTCCATCGCAAATTCGCGTTTTTTCATAGCACCTGTCTCACGGTCCATATTGATTGGCGTGTAAACGACTAAAGCAGTAATACTCTTCAACGCTGCTTCCTGACTGGTAATCGTATTAGCATCTACAATAGATGCTTGTAATGCGTTTAAGACTCGCGAGTCTTTATCAGTGGTATCCAATACAATGTACTTACATATGTCTTCATCCGCTGTAATACCTAGCGCTCTAAACAATACGAATAATGGAATCGGCGACTTGAGCCTTGGAACTTGTACATAGATTGGATGACCAAAACCATTATCACGAGATGTCACCATCATTGTAATTTGTTTAGGTGAAATACACTTGAATGCTGGAACTGATTTGATTTCAGCTTGCCAATTCCATTTTGTATTTCCTTTTGAGACATCAAAACAATATGTTTGGTTCTCTGCTGCACGTTCTTGAGCCAAACAAGTCTTCTCAGAACCATTAATGATGAAATAACCACCTGGATCCATAGCACATTCACCATTCACCTCTCCAGATACGTGACGATATTGATTTAGAACACATACAGAAGACCGCAACATAATAGGAAGCTTGCCAATACGAATATTCGGCAAATTCACACGAATGTTTTGTTGGATGTTTTCTAGGTTATCGCCACCACGGACAATATACTCTATTGCAAGGTCAACTGTCATATCGGAAGCATATGTAAAACTTCTCATTCTTGCCTCTTGTGGAAACATCAACTTCGTTGCGCCATTGTTTTCATGAATTTGTGGGCGAAATAATCTGAAGTTTTCGAATTTAATGAATACCTCTAGACCATACTTATCAACCTCTTTGTTATAGTTGTTCTCGCTAACAATACGAACTGGATTAAACATATTGATTGTGTTTGGGATTTGGTTATTGACAAAATCGTTATATGATTCTATTTGATGCCTTACAGTGCGTTTTAAATGATGATTTCTGAAATATGACCCCAAGATTTCCCAAGGAGCTTCAATATATTCTCCTAACTCTTTCTTGATAATAGATTCCCGTTCCTCCTCAGTCATAAAATCAAATCGTGAGTCCATTATTGTTTGGGTTTGTTGTCGTTGTATTACTTTATGGTTGATATTACACTTATTCTATCCCTAAACGGATTTCAATTTTCTATAACAAATGACTACGCCTTCTATGGAGTTAGTCAATAATGTGCTTGTTCAGTTTACGTTTAAACTGTATTATCAAATACTTTAGCATTCATAATTGAGTTAAAAAGATAAGCATTTATTGAATAATTATTATATGGAATAGTGTAACTGTTACATTGTTGTAGAATGGAACCGTCAAAAGCAACTGAAAGACTAAGAGGTCTTGTCAATGTATTGGACATAACAATGAATCAAGCTAAATCAAATTTTCGTTTGAGTGCGCCAAAATCCAACACCAAACGAAGTTGGATAGTTCACGTTAATTGCCTAACTCTTCAATATAATTGGTCGGTCCATTCCCTTGACTCAAAAAACATGCCAAAAGGCAACCTTATATCACATAGGATTAACGGTCAGAGTAATTCCAGTAACGACAATCATAACAAACGGCGTAAAATGAGTAAATGGAGAATTGGCTGGAAAGATGATAAGGATAAGAAAGGTAATAGAGACGATATGGATAGTTCTAAGAACGAAGATATTTCAGAATCGTCTATGACTCCAGCGAGCAAGCCAAACGAAGCGAATACTAAATCTAAGCGCAAACGCAAGCGTTACATAAACGTCAGTGTTAAGCATGTTCAGGACATTCAAGACCTTATTGACATCATAGATAGTAACCCACTAGATGACGATGTTAAATATGACATTGATGTTGGTAAATTGCACAGTATTAGTAAACCATTAAGGAAACTAAATGGTATGATTGGTTTGAATAGTCTTAAAACGAACATTATACATCAAATATTGTACTTCATGCAAGACCTTCATAAAGCGAATGATGGGTCTGATAATATGGACTATATGCATACAGTTATTTATGGGCCACCTGGCACTGGCAAAACCGAAGTTGCTACTATTATAGGACAGATTTATGCAAATTTAGGAATACTCAAGAAAAGCACATTTCGAAAAGTAACAAGGAGTGATTTGGTCGCTGGATATTTAGGACAGACTGCTCTAAAGACGAAGAAAGTAATTGAGGGAGCGTTGGATGGAGTATTGTTTATAGATGAGGCATATAGTTTGGGTAATTCTGAAAAACGCGATTCTTACTCGAAAGAATGTATTGACACTCTTTGTGAATCAGCTAGTTACTATAAGGATCGTTTGCTGATTATTATTGCTGGTTATGAGGAAGAATTGAATAGCTGTTTCTTTTCTTATAACAAAGGTCTTGATTCTAGGTTCCCGTGGCGATATGAGACAGAGAAGTATAATAATACAGAACTAGCTAGAATTTATAACAAGATGATCAAGGATATCAACTGGAGCACGAATATCACAATTACTACATTGGCATCTTGGTTTGATGATAATAAGGATTCATTTGAATTCTTTGGAAGAGACATGGAGACACTCTTATCTAAAACAAAAGTATGTCACGCCACTCGTGTGTTTGGCAAACCAAAAAACGAACGGCGAATTTTGACATTAGATGATATCCAACGTGGTTTAGAAATGTTTAAAAAGCACAGACAGAAAGATGATATTACAACTATACGCAAAGATATATTGACTGCCATTTATACATAGTGATAGTGGAAAATCCGGAAAAATAGATACATTAAGAATACATAACTCGTATATTGGTATAATTATTTTTTGACTACTATAATATGTCTAGCAGTCAAAAAACTATTACTATTAATCCTGACCTTTTTGTTCATCGCGATGGTAAGTCAAAAAGTAAAGGACGGAATACTACTGAGAAAGCACCTCGCCGTGAGAAAAAACAGCGACCTAAGATTGGTGATAACCGACGTGCAAGCACACTTCGCAAATCTTTGTTGAAAAAGATAAAAGAGCATCAACAAAAAGAGAACTACACTACTAAACGTGAGAGCAATAACAATAAAAACAAAACTAACAGTAACAATGATAGCAATAATACTTCATTCGATGATGAATTTACGCGTTCTTTAGCATATCTTAGCGCTCTTGCTGAGACCAAACGTAATGATAAACAAAAGACTAATAGAGACAAGGCAAACCGACAGACACAGCAAACAACTCATCAAACATCTCATCAAATACAAGTAAATACACAGCCACAGATACAACCACAGATACAACCACAGATACCATTAGTAAAGACAGTGGAATCTAACACTGTTAGTAGCAGCACCCACGATACAGATTCTATCTCTAATGTGAACCCGTTTGGCAAAACTAGCGGAGGCACATTACATAATGCTATTGCAAACTATAATCCAGTTTCATCAAAAGCACATAATAGAACATTGAAGCACTATCACCCGATGAATGAGAATAATTCTGTGTCGCTTGTCTTACCCGACACTCTCAAACCAAAACTTGATATTGAATTAGCTGCGTCTGATACAAACCACTCTATGACTATACTACCAACACAAATATCGCCCCATAACAATAGTATTCAACACAATACTATTAGACTAGGTAATGATAATACTGTAATTACAAGAGAAGTTGCTGATGATGTGATACAAAAAATTATCACCTCCAAACCACAATATGGTGTGTTACGTGGTGGAACAAAACCAACATATAAAGAGTATGTAAAAACTCAGCGGAATTATAACGACACACGAACTCAAAAGCCGAACATTTCTATAATTGACCATAACCCTAGAATGATTCAGTCTGTTCGTGAGCAAAAATTGGATGAGTTGAAAGCAAAAGCAAGGGAACATTCATTAGCTGGAACACGCATTGTGTTAGGAGGTAACGTCAAACGCAATGATAATGTCAGTGGTGATAAGAAATCGCGCATGCGGACAAAAACATTAAGACGAACAACAACTGTTACTCGGTTTAAACTTGGTAGAGATGCTAAGAAACGCACTGTCTCTGTATTAATCAAGAACAATAATACTCGTCGCCGTATCAAAAGAGAAATCGGAGATTTAAAAAAGACCGGTGTAAAAGAGATAAAGCAATATCTGAAAAAGCACGGATTGTTGAAATCGGGTAGCTCCGCACCAAGTGATATTTTACGTAAAATATATGAACAAGCTGTATTAGCTGGTGATATTAACAACGTTTCAAAAGATACATTACTTCACAATTACTTACACGATGATGATGTTGTTTGGTAATTGTTCTTCATAGAGCAACTACTGTAACAATATCGCATAGGTTATGTGTTTAAACAATCTTGAAAGTCTATTAAAGCCAAACACGTCAATGACTATAGTTTGATTAGTCATTAACTAAGCAAGTAAATAATACTAAGAATAGGAGTATTGAAGAACGATAAGAATATTGACGAATATTGACGAATATTATGGCACTCGTTAAAGATTACTTTAAAAAACACGAACATTGGACGAAAGAATACGGTGAAAACACAGTCGTATTGATGCAAGTAGGCGCATTTTATGAAATATATGGAAAACGCACTAGCGAAAAGGCGGATATGACAGGAAGTAGAATTGTAGACGTTTGCGCATTCTGCGATTTAAATATAACTAATAAGAACCCACCAAGTAAAAGCGGAGCAAATGGAGTTTCAGATAGTTCCAATAGTCCCAAGGAACTCGTTTTTATGGCCGGCTTTCGCGATTACCAACTTGATAAGTATTTGCGAAAGATATGTGATATGAATTGGACAGCAGTGGTATATAATCAGGATGAAAATACAAGCAATACTACCCGGAGTCTAACTGGAGTGTATACCAAAGGTACTTACTTCGATAGCGAATCACAGAGCATAAGCAATACTGTTATGGTAATGTATGTTAATCTGTGTAATGCAAGCAAGGTTTTGCGACAAAAAAGCAAGATTATCATTGGAATTGCAATTGTTGATATATTCACTGGTCAATGTAGTATTCAAGAGTTTATAACAGATACGAAATTGATTCCATCATCATTTGACGAGATTGAACGAATTGTGAGTGTGCACAGGCCAAACGAAAGCATTTTGATTGGGAATATGGATATAGAATCATTGCGCAGTATATCCTGTTTTGTTGGGTTGAATGAAGAAACAGTGCGGATTGTTGATATGGCAGATAAAAAGGCAGAAGTTGCTGAGCGTGCCAGAAAGAGTGAGAAACAACAATATCAATACGCAACATTATTGAAGTTCTATGAGAATAATGAAGTTGACGCTATGTTTTATGATATGGCAGAAACGAGTTACGCATTACAAGCATATGTATTTCTCTTAGATTACATTAGTTTACATAATCCAGATCTAACGTCTCGTCTGCGATCTCCAAAACTACATAGTTCAACTAGAACACTCACACTGGCGAATCATTCCCTCAAACAGCTCAATATGATTACGGACGGCAGAAGCGATAATACCAAACTATCTTGTATTACCTCTCTGTTGAATGTTTGCAAAACTGCAATGGGTAAAAGAGGCTTCAAGGGTATCCTTCTAAATCCAATTACAGACGAACATGAGTTACAAAGTTATTATGATATGACAGAGTATTGGCTAGAAACCAATGTATGGACAGATATTCGCAATATGCTCTCTAATATTAATGACCTTGAGAAGAAAACAAGAGTCATTCTGACCAAGAAGTTTACACCTCGTGATTTTGCAATTGTTCATAATAGTTTGACCGCATCATTACAAATTATTAATCGTTTGAACATCAGTGACACTTGTATTACTACTGCACAAAATAATCAAGATATCCAAGTATTTAATCATACTATGGAATATTTGACTCGTGGAAGCAGTTTGGAAACATTAACAACGCAGATTCGTGACATCCTTTCATTTATAGAGAAACACATTATTGTAGAAGAAGCAAAGTTTATTGAATCTAACTCGTTTGGGTCTTATGCTACAGATGTTAGTAACAAAGGTTCGTCATTTATTCAATATGGTGTGTATGAAGACTTAGATGCAGCTTGCTCGGGAGGCCTTGTTTGGCAAGCAAAAGCCAGCAGCTTGATGAATTGGTTACAATCACTTATTGATAGAAGTAATAGCAAGAAAGCAGCAAAACTCCAAATCAAATTACACGAAACAGCATCTAATGCGCCGACTATTCAGATGACCAAGATACGTGGACAAGCTCTTAAACTAGAACTTGAGAAAATGAAAGGTGTTAATGAAAGACTAAATAGCAAGATGAAAACACATGCGAAAACACAGGCAAAGAGTGTAACTAAAAAAGTTGAGAATGAACTGATGCCAGAAACAAATAATAGTTCGTATGATGCAAATGATGTATTTTTGTCATATATCCACCCAGTCACTGAGAAAGAAGAGAAATTTACTGTTAATATTGGTCACATACATGTTCAACCAGCAACTTCCAAAAGCGAAGATATGGTAACCGGAGGATATATCACAGAAATTCTCAGCGGAATTCAAAATAGCAAGAATGGCCTGTTGAACATATTAGTAAAGCGATATACTGAACTTTGTAATCAATTTCAAGAATACAATGATGCCATATTAGACGTAGCTTCTTTCTTAGAGCGCGTTGATTCACTACAAGCTCGTTGCTACCTAGCAAATCGTTATGGTTACTGTAAGCCAACGATTGACAAACGGGAACACTCTTTTGTCTCGGCCAAAGATTTACGACATCCATTAATAGAAGAGATACAGACTCGTGAGACATATGTGACAAATGATTTGGAGCTTGGTTGTGGTGATACTAATGGTATTTTGTTATATGGAACGAATGCTGTTGGCAAAACCAGTCTTATCAAAGCATTAGGTATTTCTGTTATTATGGCACAAGCGGGTTTATATGTTCCTTGTTCAGAATTCCGTTATAGCCCATATCACTCTATTTTCACGCGGATTCTCGGAATTGATGATATCCATAGGGGATTATCTACATTTGCGGTCGAAATGATGGAACTACGCACAATATTGTGTATGGCGAATAAAAATAGTCTAATCCTTGGTGATGAACTATGTAGCGGAACAGAAAGCAACTCAGCGTTGAGTATATTTACAAGCGGTTTGGAAGATCTCCATAACAGAGACATATGTTTCATTTTTGCAACACATTTCCACGAGATTGTAGATTATGATGAAATCAAGTGTTTGGATAAGTTAGCGATGAAGCATATGTCTGTAATTTATAACAAAGAAACTGGTGAACTCATATATGACCGTAAACTGAAAGACGGTCCAGGTGAAGGATTATATGGTCTGGAAGTCTGTAAAGCTTTGGATTTGCCACGTGCTTTCTTAGAACGTGCACATGAAATTAGAATTAAATATGACCAAAAAAGGCAACCTACTCTATCTCATAGTGGTTCGCATTTTAATCAAAAGAAAGTGCGCGGTAATTGTGAAATGTGTGGAAAGAAAGGTACAGAAGTCCACCACTTGCAACATCAGAAGAATGCAAATAGTAATGGTAGATTCAAGAATGGATTACATAAAAACCATCCTGCAAATTTAATGAACATCTGCGAGGATTGCCATAATAGCATTCACGATGAACAGAAGCAACATCGCAAGGTGAAAACAACAAATGGTTATAAATTAATGGAGCTAGAAACAGATAATGAACATACAAATCTTGTGATTTCGTAACACGAATTAATATCGTATTTCATAATGACAATTACTGAAATAATAAGATAATAATATAGTATAATCAGTATGAATGGAGGAGGAGGTGCTATACTAAGTTTAGTCGCCCTGTTAGCGACGCTAGTTATTGCATATTATAGTGATGTTTGGTTTGGCAAAGAAGTAAGACGTTGGTTAGGTAAAGAAGCTGTTAGTATTGTTATGGTTTCACTGGTTATGTTTGGCATTGTGCTGCTTATTAAGCGTTTCGATATTGATATGGATGTTAATAAAACAAATGGTCAACCAGTTCGTGTTGTTACAGTAGAGGGGCTAGATAATCTTTCTACAAATGCGACTATGGATAACGATACGAATATGGATATGAAAAACGATGGTTCTGAGAGTTTTTGTGACAAATATAAAAGCCAACCTAGCGAATTAGATACAAAATGTAGTGGTTTAACTGAGAAAAGTTGTGATGCTACTAGTTGTTGCGTATTCATAAATGGCGAACGTTGTGTTGCTGGAAACAAGAATGGTCCTATGTTTAGGACATCAGCTGAAACAAATGAAAATATTGATATTAAACATTACAAACACAAAGGAGTGTGCTTTGGTGATTGTCCAAGTAAGTAACCGGTAGTGTCTTTTTTCAGTCAATTACCAGAAAATTGATATATGAAATCTATGTAGATATTATATATCCTCATAAGTAAGAGTAAGAATGATCATCCCGATTAAGTGTTTCACGTGTGGCAAGGTACTTGCTAATAAGTATGAATACTACCTTCGAGAAGTGCGAAAAGCCAAACTTGCGAAAGGAATGGAGACTGATGCAGTTGTCTATTTAACAAAAGAATCTGCTATTGAAAAAACACCAGAAGGCAAGATTATGGATGAAATTGGTTTAGTTCGTCAGTGTTGTAGAAGACATATGCTTACACATGTTGATATTGAATAGTTCAGTTCGTATAAAGTTCATCCCCAAACCTTATTGACTAATAAAAATCTATTGAATATCTATAATGCCTATGCGAGGAGAGAAAAAACACGTTAAGCAGACGGCCAAGAGACGACGATACCGTGGAGGTTATGGACCAGGTGCGGGTCCGGTAGGTTATCCTTGGTCTAGTAAACCAGAAAATTGGCCAGGTGTATTGGCTGCTAACGGAGCTGATACCGAAGGCGCAACTATGTCTAATTTTTATCCACTAAGCAAATATGGTATTGCTGTTGGTGGTGTTGACCCCGCTGTGCCAGAAGTTCAATTCGGAGGAAAGCGAAAGGTGCGAAAAGCTAAGAAAAGCTCTAAGAAATCCATTAATGCTAAGGCTAAGGCTAATGCTAAGGCATCTTCTAAGACTGCAAAAAAACAGCATCGTAAACGTGGAGGTAAGAAGAGCCAACATAATAGAGCCAAACGGCATATGAGAGGTGGTTTCCTTCCACAAGAATAATTGAATTTTGGTAGGAATGTTAAATACGGCATACACGGAGTTATTAATGATTTTATGGGTTACAAGCCACCAGTCAATCCATCACCTCTCGATCAGCCTATCAATGGGAACTATAAGGTTATAGAACCAGTGCCAATTAACTTAGGTAAGAGTTATAGACTCGCTGGTGCTACTGTTGCAGAGATTTAAAAAAAATATATCTTAAGGATATAAATGTTTGAGAAACTCCTGGCCAACATTTGCCCAGCAGCTCATCTGTATTGGATTGTCGCTTTGATGACCATTGTATATGGTGTTATCGTTGGATTCCCAAGATTCTTTGTGTCCCCATTTGCAAGCATTATTAGCCTGTTATGGAGCATCTTTTGGGTTTACATCATCACCGCTGGTCTTAAGAAGGTCTGTGAGGATGGATATGAGGGATTCGCATATGTATTGTCAGTCTTGTTTTTGGTGTGGTGGTTCAACACAGGTATGCAGCACCCTGTCCGCATTAACTAATTATAATAGAAACGTTATACTTTCTACATCTATAACGTTTTCCACATCATCTGGCTGTTGACTATGTAACTATACGACTAACAGACTTATTTATATAGTCATATGTTTGACTTTGTTTATGGTGTGTATTGTTAAGTAGAATATAAACATAAAATATGACAATTGTATATATACTCAAATGACCGAGATACAGGAACAAGAACTTCCGTGGTCTGTAATTGATACTTATTTTAAAGATAATCCTAATGCTCTTGTTCAACATCATTTGAACTCATTTAATGATTTTTTTGAGAATGGTTTGGTAAATATCATAAAAGAGAAAAACCCTATTCGCATTATGAAGCAACAAGATGAAACCACGAAAGAGTTTCGATTGCGGGCTGATTTATATATTGGTGGCAAGAAAGGAGACAAGATTTACTATGGCAAACCAGTAATTTATGATGACGAACGTGCACATTTCATGTATCCGAACGATGCTAGATTGCGAAATATGACTTATGGTGTTACTGTCCACTACGAGATAGATATTGATTATTTTGTAACAGATGAAAAGGGAAATGTAACAGAGACGCAAACAACTTTACCAAACAAAATCCTACTAGGAAGATTCCCAATTATGTTGATGTCAAACTTATGTATTCTATCTGGTATGGAACCACATGTGCGTTTTAATATGGGTGAATGTAGAAATGATCGCGGAGGATATTTCATTATTGATGGTAAAGAGAAACTAATTGTTCCACAAGAGAAGTTTGCTGATAATATGCTTTATGTACGAGCGAAAGGGAACGACTTGTATAGTCATAGCGCTGAAATACGTTCGGTATCAGAAGACGCAAGCAAACCCGTAAGAACAGTTGGTGTGAGAATTGTTGCGCCAACCGCAAAATACTCTAATAATCAAATTGTAGTCACTGTGCCAAATGTGAGAAAACCTGTTCCTCTTTTTATTTTAATGCGTGCACTAGGTGTAGAGGCTGATTTGGATATTATCCGTTATTGTCTTCTGGACTTGGATAAATATGATAGTTATATTGACTTATTCATACCATCTATTCACGACGCGAGTAAATTGTTTTCACAAGATGTATGCTTGAAGTACATTGCCACATTAACGAAAGGTAAGACAATCCCACATGTTCTTGATATTTTGATGAACTACTTTTTACCACATATTGGCGAATTAAACTTTCAAGAAAAAGCATACTTTGTTGGCTATATGGTTAGAGAGCTACTTATGGTCTTCACTGGCGACAAGAAACCAACTGACCGCGATAGTTTCCGTTTCAAACGTATTGAATTACCAGGTGGTCTTTTGTATGAGTTGTTTAAAGAATATTACAGTTTACAACAGAAACACATATTCCAAATGATTGACAAGGAATTCCATTATCATCAAGGAACTTACACGGCAAACTGGTATTCATTAATAGAAGGCAATTATAAAGAATACTTAGCAGAACGAATTGTCGAAACTGGTTTTAAAAAGGCTTTTAAAGGGAATTGGGGAGCTCAGGAACATACCAAACGTCCGGGAGTTGTTCAAGACGTCAAACGACTTAGCTTCAATGACTTTATTTCTCATCTGAGAAAGATTAATTTGCCGTTAGATTCAAGTGCAAAGGTCGTGGCTCCCCGTGTCCTTCATTCATCACAGTGGGGCATTATTGACCCTCTTGATACACCAGATGGCGGTAATATTGGTCTTCATAAACATATGGCAATTGCGGCTCAGATATCAAGCGGATGTTCAAGCAACTCGATAACAGCATGGTTGCCAAACAATATCAATCTACAGCGTCTTGAAGAGTGCTCTACTGAGTATTTGGCATCTACTACTAAGGTATTTGTTAATGGTAAATGGGTTGGTAATACCCCTGAGCCTAAGAAGGCAGAAGAAAAGATGAGAAGCTATCGTCGTTTGGGACTTATTCCACCTCAAACCAGTGTTCATTGGCATATTGAAACCGATTCCATATACATTTACACAGATGCTGGTAGAATGTTTAGACCCATATTTTATGTAGATGAAAAGACAGGATTGCCTAGTTATAAAAGAGATGGAGTGTTTGAAAAGATGGTGACAGGTAAGGTAAGCTGGGAGGAACTTATGACCGGGTTTGGCAAAAAGAGTGACAAAGGCTTCAAATTTGATGGATGTAAAGTCTATAATGATGTATCAGAACTATATGGAGTAGATGATATTGCCAAACTATCAACCGTAATGGCACCAATTGAATATATTGATACCGCAGAGGAAGAGACTGCTTTGATTGCAATGACACCAAAAGAACTCCAAGAGAAGAATGGTTCTACTGGATACACTCATTTGGAAATTCACCCAAGTTTGAT
>Ga0180433_10005891_pt1 | contig 16343 bp, 15 predicted proteins | sample SS_ome_8_FD_132980 | JGI IMG/M metagenome (GOLD analysis project Ga0180433, IMG submission 132980) | Hypersaline lake sediment archaeal communities from the Salton Sea, California, USA - SS_1_D_1 metaG | ecosystem: Environmental > Aquatic > Non-marine Saline and Alkaline > Hypersaline >... | reverse complement strand
TCCCCGGTGAAACCCCTGTCTTCGTCAGGGAGCCCTGCGGGCTGTTTCACCCTGGTTGAACACCCTAAAGGGACCCCAGTGAAATACGCTCCGCTGTCGTAAACGAATTTCACGGGGTAAACCTGGTTCAACGGGGCGAGGCGGGGTAAACATAGCTGAAAGCTGAAAGCTCGAAGCTCAAAGTTCAAAGCGAAGAGGTGAAAGCGAAGAGGTGAAAGCAGTATTAAGTTTAATATCGGCCGGGTATCTATCTGCTCAGGGCCAAACAGTTATTGTGCTCGGATTCTTTTGGATTTTATTTTTATGGAAATTCTTCCTCGTATAAAAAATAACCTATCCTATTTACATCTATTGAATTTCATGTAAAGAAAAACGATTAACTTTACATAAAGAAATTTTCATGTAAAGTTTGCACCAATTTTTGCCTATATCATTCTAAAAATAAGGCAAGGTAGCGGCCAAAAACGTTGCCGTGATTTCGCCCCTACTTCTCGTTTCGCTCAGGCTTTTCAAGCCTCGTGACGATGCCTACTGCATAATCTGGGTTTGATTTGAAAGGAGCACAATTAAATCCTCTGGATATTTCTCCAAGCACCTTCCTTACAAGAGGCGCGTAATCTGGGTTTAGTACTAGGCGGGTTCTTGCTTTGAGAGAAGATTAAATCGCATACTGCCAGGCTTTTGAACATAAAACCATAAATATTTTATTAACAATTTGACTGAGCAGGATGCTTTACGGTATAGTGTAACTAACGTTAGGTTTACAATTTAGGAATCCTTTTTTTATTGCCTGGTTTTGGATCTAAAAGAGAAGGTAAGTAAAATCCAACAAATCAAATCCGCATTTATTGAGAAAGCTATTGAGTCATGGTTAAAGATAAGAATTTTTCAACATCCCCTCGAAAAGCCTTAATTCTTCAAGAGGCCGCACATCTTTTCAGAGAAAAGGGCTATATGGCCTCAACCCTCAGAGAATTGGCGAAACGCTCAGGTGTTCAGGGTGGAAGCATTTATCATCATTTTTCTTCAAAGCAAGAGATTCTTTACCAGATAATGGATTCTACGATGACAAACCTCCTTTTTAACATTAAGGAGATTATAAGAGATGAAAAAGACCCTGTGGAGAAACTGAAGAAGGCCATAAGGTTTCATATTGAGTACCACGTTAAGAATCCAGATGAGACCTATGTAACTGATTCGGAAATACGGAGCATCACAAAAGGGGCATATGATCGCATTGTCAGAAAAAGAAGAAATTATGAAAAAATATTTATTCAGATTATCGAGGAGGGAATTACGAGCGGCGGTATTATTGTAAATGATGTTAAATTAGTCGCTATTGCTATACTTCAGATGTGTACAGGGGTTTCACATTGGTTTAAGGAAGATGGATTACTTAGCATGGAAGAAATCGTAGATGAGTATATCAGTTTCTCCTGCTGGGGTTTAATAGGAAAGACCAGGAAATAAATGGCCTGTAACCGAGGCAGGCGAAGGGCAGCGCAAGCGGGAATGCTGGAGAAGTTTATAACGTCAGAGTAATATGGATTATTAAGGGGGATGATATGCAAAAAGTGGGAAATAAATACGGCATACATAGGGTTGTTGAACCAAAGGATATTTTACCGCAACCAGCGCTTCGTTTATCCAATGATTTTTCTGAGATTTATGATAATGAGATTTTGTGTGACGTAAACACATTAAATGTAGATTCTGCCTCATTTACTGATATTAAAAAACGAGCGGAAGATGATCCGGAAACTGTCTCCAAAATTATCATGGATATTGTTACGAAATACGGGAAACTTAAAAACCCATGGACAGGCTCTGGGGGCATGTTTATTGGCAAGGTGGCTGAGGTAGGGGATTCTTTGAAAGACAGGGTTAATGTGAGAGAGGGTGATAAGATTGCGAGCCTCGTAAGCCTATCTTTAACGCCATTAAGAATAGATAAGATAGTAAAGATATATATGGATAAAGATCAGGTGGATATAAAAGGGCAGGCAGTACTGTTTGCAAGTGGAATCTGGGCAAAGCTGCCTGAAGACATACCTGAACCTCTTGCCCTGGCTATCTTAGATGTTGCGGGGGCACCTGCGCAATTAAACAGGCTTGTAAAAGATGGTGATACCGTGGCAGTGATTGGTGCGAGGGGCAAATCCGGATTACTGTGTTGTTATCAGGCTAAAAAAAAGGTGGGGCCTGAAGGGAAGGTTATCGGGATTGTACACCGCGAAGAGGGCAAGAAAGACGTTGAAGATGCCGGGTTTGTAGATAAGGTTATTGTTGGTCAGGCGGACCAGGCCATAGACCTTTTAGAAAAAGTGGAAAAGGCGAATGAGGGCAAGCTATGCGACGTGGTTATAAACTGCGTGTCTCGCAAGGATTGCGAAATGGGCTCTATTCTTATAGCAAAGGAGTTTGGAAAGGTTTACTTTTTTTCAATGGCTACCAGTTTTACTGCAGCGGCACTTGGAGCAGAGGGGATTGGCAAAGATGTGGAGATGATCATAGGAAATGGATACTGCCAGGGTCACGCAGATTTAGCCTTGGATATCATGCGCCAGAGCGCCTACCTCAAAGATCTTTATACGAAAAGATACTGCTGAGAAACGGGGTAATTGCGCCAGGAGATTTTAAGGTGATTAGTGATTAATCCCGGCAAATGAATCGCTCATGTGAAGGGTATAGAGTGCGTGATGGTTGCTGACAGTAATTTTTTGGGTGCAGAGAGACAGAAGAGGGCAGGTGTAAATAAGAATTGATAGCTATTATGGCGGCAATCGCAGGTTAGGGAATGACTATAGATGAAAAAAAGGGAAATGGCATTACAACACTATCCTTTATTGGCTCAGATAAAAATGCCGGGAAGACAACTGTTTTGAATTTTGTATACAGAAGGCTTAAGGAAATTGATAAGGGGAAAAGCCACATATGTTTGGGGTCAATCGGTATAAACGGAGAAGACATTGACTTTTATGAAAATAGACAAAAACCCATGATTTCTATTTATAAAGGGAGTTATTTTATTACTGCCACTGAATACCTGCGGGATCTGACGGGAAAATACAGAATGGCGCATAGCTTCACCGGGCCCCATTTTAGCAAAGTTTATGTTTTAGGAGAATGCCTTTTTGATTTTCAGATTATCCTTGAAGGCCCTAACAACAAAGAGGAAATTCTTCGTATGAAAAGGGATGTGCAGGCGGTCCTGCCAGATAGCTATCTTTTGATTGACGGATCAATCGACAGGCAGTTTATTGCACACCCTGCGGTCAGTGATGAATTTTATTTTGCAGTTCTTGTCTCAACGCGGAAAGAGCAGCTTCAAAAGGCAAGGGACTTACTTTTTTCCCTGTCCCTTCAAGTATGCACCCAAAAACATAAAGATTTATTAAAAGATTGGGTTAAGGAAGAGAATAAATCTGTTCTTTTTGGGGAAGGCGGTGAATTGTTATACCATGGCAAGGAGATACCCTTTGCTGATAAAAAATTGCAGGATATCTGTCTTAATTGCAAGAAGAAAAAATGTATTCTGTATTTAAATAGCGCTCTTTCAAAGTCGCTTTATGCTCTTTTGGCGCCGCTAAAAAATTTAACCGTTATTCTTAATAATTTTACCCTATACCAAAACATATCTGTTTATGATTTTCAAAATAGAATTTTTTTGCCAAAGATTTCCCTTTTTCACCCTGTGAAGGTCAGGGGCATATTCCTAAAGCAGGAGACAACCCAATACACGCTAACTACACCAAAAAATATTCCTGTTTATAATCTTTTCCGAGAAGAGCTGCATGAAATTAGAATTTGAGCAAAAGATCGTACCGGATAGTTTATATGAAGAGCTTTGCTTTGATGATTTTTTATCATGGTTCGACTTAGATATTCCGCTCTTACCCCGAAAGATTCTCCGGCCCATGGGAAGGGAAAAAGGAGAGGAGCATTTCAAAATACTCCAGGATTTGCAAAGGCAGGTCGATGAGAAAAAGTTGAGGCCTGAAAAGATTATATCTCAAAGCCAGAAGCTACCTTTTCTTGATTTTGTTCTGCCATTCTATGAAAATAGGTCTTTGGAGCAATATCATCTTTACAGCCTCGGAAAGTTTGTATCTGAGAATCTGCTCCTTGAAGAGATGGAGATGAAAAGTCTTCCGGAATCTGAACTAAGCACATGCTGCTTGAAGATCAGGGAAATTCTCCAAGCCTACACCCAAAAAGGGTTTTCTGGCTTACGCTTCACAACTGAAGAGAAACGACTTCGAGAAGAGATTAAGAAGTCTGAGAAAGAGGTTGATTCAAAGGTTTCCAAATACGAGCGTGAGATATATGAGCAAACTGGCTTAAATATGATATATCCTTACCCCAAAGAAGTCTCCAGGGATAGCGATAGTGTGCCGAAAATATTGAATTGTGAAATGCTTTCCGTAAAACCTAAAAGGGATATCAACCTGATTGATTATCAATTAACGCCCTCGGTTAAAGGCGCTATTGCAAAAAAGAACTCACTTACCAGGGATTTCAATCAGTTGATGAAAAATAAATTACGGAAGATTAACAGGGAATTACACCCTCATTATATGGAATTCAAGCGATGCTATGAAGAGAGAAAGGATAAGACGTTTTATTATGCCTTGTTGCTGGTTAAACAACATCAGTCCCTTTGTTTGCCAACATTTCAAGTGCCTTTAGGGTGCAGGCTTAAAAATGCAGTTCTTCCCTCGCTTCAGGCACAGAAGAAGGAAAAATATATCCCCCTGAATCTCGATTTAGACCATGGCGCAAATGTATTGTTCGGGGCCAATATGACAGGAAAGACGACTGTTTTAAAAACCTTGTATTTTCAGTTGACAGCCATCAGGATGGGCTTGCCTTTATGCGCAGAATCTATTGTGCTGCATTTTCCGGAACAGGTTGAAGTGCATCTGAAATCAGCAGGCAATATCAAATGGAATTTGTCGAGCTTTGGGCAGGAGATCGAGTTTTTTACTATGAACATGTCTCCTGCTGCTTATATTCTGGTTGATGAGCTTTTCCAATCTACAGATCCAATAGGAGGGGCAGAGCTTTCCAAAATAATCCTTCAGGAATTTTCTGCAAGAGATGTTGTCTTCTTTTGTACCTCGCATTATCCGGAGGTACTCAACCTTCAGAGAATACAGCTTTTTAGAATGAAAGATGTAGATTTCGAAGAGAAAAATGGAGCTGCCCCTGATCTTGCCTATTTAATTGATAGTATTCCATATGAATTAGAAAAGATTTTACCCGAAAATATTGGAGATGCCCTGCAGGAAAGTAAAAAACCATTGTATATTGCCCTTCATTTTCCTTTGCCTGAATCAATAAAGGAAAGAATTCGAGAAAAATTGAAAGGATAAAAAAAATGGCAGAGATACCTTTACATAAAAAACAGGTTTCACATGTTAAAAGGTTAGCTAAAGAAATTGCGGATCACGTTCAAGCCTACATAGAGAAACACTCAACCGTTTCTGTAGAAAGAACTATCCTTAGACTTTATGGCATAGATGGGATTGATAGCGAAGGAACTCCTATACCGAACAAACTCGTCGATATGTTAGTGGAGAAAGGGTATTTGAATTCCGGTGTATCCCGGTATTTTGCCGCGGCAATGATGGAGACAGGCAGGGACCCAAATACAACCGCAGAACTCATTTCGCAGGGTAAGGTTGAGTTTGGTCATATAAGTAAATTTTCCCAGGGTGATATTCAGGAAAAAGAAGAAGAGCTTTCCAGAAAGGCTATCTCAGTCCTTGATAGTACAAGGGAAAGAAAAGAAGAGAAGATTAAAAAATATTCCCTCCCAAAACAGCCCTGGAGGTATATGATTGTTGCTACGGGTAACGTTTATGAAGACCGTATTCAAGCAAAATCTGCTGCCATGGGAGGTGCAGATATAATTGCAGTTATAAGAAGTACCGCTCAGTCCCTCCTTGATTATATTCCCTACGGGTCAACGACGGAAGGCTTTGGGGGAACTTATGCTACGCAGGCTAATTTCAAAATCATGCGGGAGGCCCTGGATGAGATATCAGAAAGAGAGGGAAGATATATTCGTTTGACAAACTATTCCTCCGGGCTTTGCATGCCGGAAATCGCTGCCTGTGCTGCGTATGAAGATCTTGATATTCTTTTGAATGATTCCATGTATGGAATCCTTTTCCGCGATATTAACATGAAGCGAACCTTCGTTGACCAGTACTTCAGCCGCCTGATCTGCTCCAGGGCAAAGATTATAATTAATACCGGAGAGGATAACTATCTAACAACCTCGGATGCAATAGAAAACGCCTATACGGTTACAGCATCACAGCTCATTAATGAGGCAATGGCAAAAAATGCCTTGCTCAGCGATGATTTACTCGGGCTTGGACATGCCTTTGAAATTAATCCCCAGGTAGAAAATGCGTTCCTCTATGAGCTTGCCCATGCTCAGTTGGCCAGGCAGTTATTCCCAGGGGCGCCGATAAAATATATGCCACCGACAAAATATAAGAGCACCGATGTTTTTTACTCGCAATGCCTGGACACTATGTTCAACGTAGCGTCCATGATAACCAATCAGGGGATTCATCTTACCGGTATATTAACTGAGGCTATCCATACGCCACTTATGCAGGATAGATATGAGGCCCTTCGCAATGTAAATTACGTGTTTAACATTGCCAGGGAGCTCGGTAAGGATATTGAGTTTAAAAAAGACGGCTTTATTGCAAGGCGGGCGCAACAAGTCCTGGATGAGGCGGAGGCCTTTTTACACGACATAAAGGGGGCTGGCTTAATGGAGGCCATTTCAAAGGGAAAATTCGCCAATATTAAAAGGCCTGTTGAGGGCGGCAAGGGGCTTCATGGAGTTTTTGAAAAAGCTGTCGATTATTCCAATCCTATAGTGGAAAAGCTTGAAAGGAAGGAGTGATGTATGAATGAGGAAATGATTAAGCCCTACGGTGATGCGCTGAATGACGGTATAGTACAGCTGTCATTTACATTGCCAGTCGAAAACAGTGCGAGGGCCAAAAAAGCGGCGGAAATATATCTCTCAAGGCTAAATTTCGAGAATATTTTGGTGGCACATGCCGGTAAAATTGCTGATAATTTTACCTATTTTGTCGTTTATGCGAGGGCAATACCGAGCCTTGATTACTCGACAGTGAAGGCATCGGAGGTAAAAATCAAAAAGATGGACCTCTTTCAAATCAATGAATTGATCAAAACGAAGATTAATCGTAAAATTTCGGTTGTAGGTGCCACAATTGGGACTGATGCTCACACCGTTGGAATTGATGCTATTATGAATATGAAGGGCTATAATCACGACTATGGCCTGGAACGGTATCCTGAAATTAATGCATACAATTTGGGAGCCCAGATTACCTGCGAGGAACTATTGAAGAAGGCGCTTGAGGTTGATGCTGACGCGATTTTAGTCTCTCAAACTGTTACGCAGAAAGACGCTCATATACGAAATTTTACTGAGTTAATAGAGCTTTTAGAGGCGGAAAACGTACGAAATCGTTTTATTTTGGTTGCGGGTGGACCGAGGGTGTCACATGATCTTGCGGTAGAACTTGGATATGACGCCGGATTTGGCCCGGAGACAGTTCCCTCCGAGGTTGCATCTTATTTAGTTAATAAAATAGTGGAAAGGAAGGGAGCGTAAAAATTATTATGATTGAGACAAAACTTAAGTTAAGAATGAGTGCACAGGATGCCCATTATGGGGGGAATCTTGTGGATGGTGCAAGGATGCTGGGTTTATTTGGTGATGCAGCCACAGAACTTCTTATCAGATATGATGGTGACGAGGGCCTATTTAGAAGTTATAGTTCAGTTGATTTTCTTGCCCCTGTTTACGCTGGAGACTTTATTGAGGTAGTGGGTAAGATGATAGAGGCCCATAACACCTCGAGAAAGATGGAGTTTGAGGCATGGAAAATAATCACTGCAGAGCCAGAGCACGGAGAAACAGCCGCACAATTACTACAGAAACCAATTCTGGTATGTAAGGCAACCGGTGTGTGTGTAACCCCCAAAGACAAAAAAAGGATTCAGCATGACTGATAAGCCTCTAATAATTACCTGTGCCGTTGTTGGTGCTGAATTAACCAGAAATGATTATCCATATCTTCCTCTGAGCGTGGAGGAAATTGTTGAATCAGCAGCAGGCGCAGTAGAGGCAGGGGCAAGTATCATACATTTGCATGTACGGGATGAAAAAGGGCAACCAAGCCAGCGGGTAGATATCTTTGAGGAGGTTACGAATAAAATCCGGCAGCGCTGCGATTGTATTCTGCAGTACTCTACGGGAGGTGCTGTTGGAACTACGCTCGAGGAACGGTGCACTCCTTTGAAGCTTAAACCGGAGATGGCAACTCTTTCTATGGGTACCATGAATTTTGGGCCAGATATTTTTGAGAACAGTGAAAACACGATTCGCACTATCTCTAAGGCCATTCAGGATAATTCTGTAATGCCGGAATTGGAGATTTTCGATTGTGGAATGGTAGAAACAACGAAGCGATATATTAAAAAAGGTTATATACCGGAAAAATTCCACATTGATTTTGTTCTTGGGGTACCAGGGGGGATGAGCGGGAATATAAGGAACCTTAGCTTCCTGGTGGGAAGCCTAAAACAGCAACAGACCTGGACGGTTGCCGGGGTGGGAAGGTTTCAACTTTCCCTCTCAGCACATGCAATATGTATGGGCGGGAATGTCCGTGTAGGCCTTGAGGACAATATCTATTACAGAAAAGGTGAACTCGCAAAATCAAACGCCCAGTTTATTGAAAGAGTGGTGCGTATCTCAAAAGAACTGGAACGACCAATTGCCACTGTAGAAGAGGCACGGAAAATCCTTGGGATTTAGCAGCATCGCATGTACTGTTATGTAATGTTAAAGAAGATGGGTGTTCTAGTCATGCCGGTCGTATACAATCCGGCCATCAAATATGGTCATATCGATTTTTGTGTCGGCAATCTCCATTGGATCGATGGCGTAAATGTTTTTTTCCAGGATAATAAGATCAGCGTATTTCCCCGGGGTAATACTGCCTAATGTGTGATCCTGGCCATAAGCGATGGCAGGGGTAATAGTATAGCCACGAACTGCTTCATCAACAGAAATTCTTTGTTTCGGATACCAGCCACCTTCAGGGGTTCCATCCCTCCTCTGTCTGTTTACTGCAGCATGGATACCTACGAGAGGGCTTGCATCACAAACCGGAGCGTCAGAGCTAAAAAGCAAGGGGATGCCTGCGTCAAGCATGTCGCGGTAAGCGTAAGCCCATTTTCCCTTCTTCCCCACTGACTCATCGATCATGCTGATATCCAGAATCATATTATGGGGCTGAACGCAGGCTGGAATACCTAATCCGGCTAATCGTTCCAAATCCTCATGGCGTATCATTTGAACATGCTCAATACGGTGCGGGATGGCTGGGGGAGCGTAACAGTCTTTTTCATCTCTAACCCTTGATTTTTTCAATTCTTCAAAAACTGTCACTACCTCTCGATTTGCCCTATCACCAATGGCATGAATCATTACGGCGAGGCCGGCCTGGTCAGCCCTTTTAATGGCCCCTGCAAATTGGTCCATTGGGAACAATGGCATTCCGTAATCAGCATCCAGGTAAGGCTCTAACATCCAGGCTGTACGTGCTCCCATGCCGCCATCCGCAAAATATTTCAGGTAGCCGATTTTAAGCCGATCACTACCAAGGCCGGTTCTAAGCCCCAATCCGACGGCTTCATCAAGGCGTTCACCTGGAATACCCACCCAGCACCGCAAATCTAACTCACCCATCTCATTTAAACGCTGCCACCCTCTGAGTGCAGGGGCTCCTTCCAATCCACCCATAAGGCGTGTGTCATGAAGCCCTGTTAGCCCAAGGGTATGAAGAAATTTGATGCCATCCCGCATGGCTCCTAAGAGTTCCTCGCCATCAGGATTTTTTATAGCCGCTCTAACAAGGTTTGGGGCAAGCTCTCTAAGGATACCGCTTGGTTTTCCTGAGGGGTCTTTAGCGATAACTCCTTGAGGAGGGTTTGGCGTATGGTTATCGATTCCGGCCAGTTGGAGGGCCCGGGAGTTGACCGAAGCCAGGTGCAGGTCACAGCGCCATAGGGCAACCGGATTGGAAGGGGCTGCAGCGTCAAGGTCATCGCGGGTAGGCATACGGTTCTCCGGCCATTCCGATTCATTCCAGCCTTGACCGATAATCCATTTTCCCGGGGTGGTTTTAGTTACAGCATAAGCAACCCGGTCCATGAGTTCCTTGAAAGATTTTACATCAGCCAATTGTAACTGTTGCCTACCCAAGGCCCAGTCATAGAAATGAAAATGAGAATCTATCATTCCCGGCAAGCCAAGCCGGCCACCTAGGTTAATGATCTCGGTGTCCGGACATGCAAGGGACTTTACATATACATCGCTTCCCATGTCGAGGATATACCCTCCGCCGATGCTTACAGCAGTGACTTCGGGTTGTCTCGGATCCTGGGTTCGAAAGTTACCGTTTAACAAAATGAGGTCCGGCGCAACGAGCTTTGCATTCATAGTAAGTATCCTTTGGGAAATGGGTCTTGAGGGTCTACAATGAATTCATGTATGCCGGTAATGTAAGCACTCCCACGGATTTCCACGATCACACTATCTAAATCGCCAATTGTTGTCTCTTCTACAATTCGAGCCTCGAAGACGCTTTGTATGGGGCTAAAATTTCGAAAGGGTTTATTTAAAGTCATCTGTCCATGATGATGGAGCAATGTCATCTTGGCTGCAGTCCCTGTGCCGCAAGGTGAACGGTCCATATGTGATTCCCCGTATATCACCACATTTTTTCCAAATCCTTGATCATGTCCTGCTGGATCATAAAACTCGGCTACATCCACTGTATTTACTTCGGGTCTGTTCGGGTGATGAACCTCCAACTGCTGGTTAGCAATATCAATGATATCCATACCTAATTCGATTAACTTCGGTGCATTCTCTGGGGTCAAATCCAACCCGATCTGGTCGGCAGAGACCATGACAAAAAATCCGCCCACACAAACAGTGTCAACAGAAATTTTTCCGAGAATAGGGGTATCTAAAATTTCGTTTGTTTTATAAACAAAAGAAGGCACCATCTGGATGGCTACAGACTCAACCTTGTCATCTTTAACAAAGGCCTTTGCCTCCATTGGTCCGGATGGGGTGTCTACGAGGACCTTTGTTTCTATTCCTTTAGATGGTTTTATTACTCCAGCCTCTATGAGGGTAGTTACCGCCCCAATAGTGGCATGACCGCATAAATAAGGATAGCGCCGGGCATCCATATATATCAAACCAAAATCAGCGCCATCGGTGGTAGGTTCAGTTAGCAATGCGGCCAGCATGCCCCGGTGACCTCGCGGTTCTCGCGTTAATTGGAGCCGAATATGGTCCAGGTTTTCCTTAACGTAACGATATTTTTTTTTCATAGTCCCGCCTGGAACAGGGTCAGCACCAGATATAATCAAGCGGGTTGATTCTCCAGCCGTGTGCGAGTCAATGGTAACCAATCGTGAAGGAAATCTATTTCTCAGGGCTTCTATAGCTGCCTTGTAGTCCATGAATTAAGCCTCCATAAAAAATCAGCCATCTCCCTTGAAAGGAAATGGTGTGAAGTTAAGATAGAAACAAAGGGTGGGCATGGAAACGGTTACTGTGTTTGACCATTCTCTTTTGGCAGCAGGGCGCAGTAATTTGGTTTTATCAGGATCCATACCTTCTGACCCCGTTTCAAGGTCCTTAATTTGACTATGTCAATAGCGTGTATTAAGGTCTTGTTCTCAAGCTCAACAAAATAGCTAACCTCGCCGCCCATGTAACTTCGATTGACGATTGTGCCGCTGAAGCAGTTGATGCTCGGTTTTTGTGCATCTTTTTCCATTGCGACAACTTCATAACTCTGTGCCCTGATCACTAATTCTACCTCGTCCCCTTTTTGCCAGTCGCCTGGATGATGAACCAGGATTTCACTGCCATCACCTGCTTTGACCCTGAAGTTGTCACCTTCGCGATCAACCACCACGCTATCAAAGAAATTTGATTGGCCTAAGAAGTCGGCAACAAAATGATTGGCGGGATAGTGATAAACCTCTTCAGGGGAGCCTTCCTGCTGCAAGAGACCCTCCTTCATTACAACAATTTTGTCTGACATGGACAAAGCTTCGCGCTGATCATGGGTAACAAAGATGGTGGTGACACCGATCATTTCCTGTATATGCTCAATTTCCCTGCGCATTTCTTCACGGAGATTTGCATCCAGTGCGGATAGAGGCTCATCCATCAGGAGAACAATCGGTTCAATAACGATCGCCCTGGCCATGGCAATGCGTTGTTGCTGCCCGCCTGAGAGCTGAGACGGCATTCGTTTTTCCACGCCGGGCAAGCGAACCATTTCCAGGGCCTTCATGACCTTATCCTTAATCTGGCCTTTGGGAAAATTTCTGTACTTCAAGCCGAAGGCAACATTGTCAAAAATATTTTTATGTGGGAAGAGGGCATAGTTTTGAAAAATCATTCCCAGCTCTCGCTTGTGGATGGGGATGTCATTAACCCGTTGGCCCTTGATGTATATATCTCCCTCTGAAGGCATTTCAAGGCCGGCAATCATTCGAAGGATGGTAGTCTTGCCGCAGCCAGAAGGACCAAGAAGGGTGACAAGGGAGCCTTCCTTAATATCCAGATCAATTTTTTTCACAGCCACCACTTTGTCAAAGCGTTTGCTAACACCTTTTAGTTGTACAATAGCGCTGCCATCACCTTTTTCCACATTATTACCTCTTATAGGTTTTTGGCCGCCCACCTCAATTAGGGCTGAGATGGACAGCCTGTCCATTCTTTTTATTAATGACCTGCCATAACTCTATCCCATTCTTCGGCCCATTCAGTCTGGTGGCTATTCCAGTACCCTGGATCAGCAAACAGGTAGCCTTCCAGTTTACCAGTTGGGTCAAAGGCAGGCAGTTTCTTTACGGATTCCGGCATTGCTACTTTAGTTGGGTCGAGGCTGGGAGGATATTTCTGTCCATCTGCAACCGCTATTGCAGCCTCCGGTGCCAGCATAAAATCAAGAAGTTTATGAGCCACATCAAGATCAGTACCTTTGATTACGAAGATGCACTCCTGCCATGAGTAACAGTTTTTGGGGGAAAGGAATCCGATCGGATGTCCCTGGGCCTGGAGCGCAGCCACCCGTCCTGACCAGGCGGGTGTTGCATAAATTTCTTCGTTGGCCAGCAGGTTCATGAGTTCCGCACCTGATCCCCAGTATTTTTTAATCATTTTACGCTGGTTTCTTAAGACATCCCAAACTGCTTTCATATCTTTGATCTTATTGGGATGTTGATCAGTATAAAGGGCGGCGTACCATATGTTAGTCCTCCAGTCACCCCAACTACCAAGCTTGCCATCAAGGTCCTTATCCCAAAGCAAGGCGGCGCCTAACTTTTCAGCCTTGTCCTTGGATATGTGTTTGGTATTATAAGCAATACCGGTTTGGCCATAGTCATACGGGACCGCGGAGAGTTTTCCCTTGGTTATGGCACGATATGGCTCCATCATCGCTGACATCACATTTTTAAGGTTTGAAATTTTACTTTCGTCAAGTACGGTATCATAACCCAAACCCACGTAGCGCGCATAATCAAATACGCCGCTCAGGTGCGCTAAGTTAAACTCGCCGCCTGGAGGAAATGATGCCTTTACCCTAGTTAGATATGTATCCATATCCCCAAATTCAGCATCGATTACCTTTACCCCTGTAGCCTTGGTAAAGGGATCAAACGCATATTTTCGGAAGGCTTCGGAAACAGTTCCACCCCATCCGTCAAAACGGATAGAGTCTGCGGCAGAGGCAGAACGGGTGAAAAGACCGAAGGGTCCTCCTGCCAATCCGACCGCGGCTCCAGCAATGCCGAGGTATTTTAAAAAATCGCGCCGGCTGACCTCCCCGTTTAGATAACGTTCATACATACTGTCCAGTCCTTTTTCCAAATCCTTTTTCATAGTTTTCCTCCTTATTTAAATGGTTGACAAAGCAAAGGTTAATAGTTCTGCCATTGTTAGGAATAGAATTATTTCACCTCCTTATACCCGCATTTTTTGGCCCATGCAGCGTCTTCTGGGCTACATACCCAATAGACAGGATTTTCACCTTGTTTTACTATCCTCAAAGGAACTAATGAGTTCTTGACATATGAGCGCGCTAAAACAAGATTGTTAAAGGGTAGTATAGAAATCCATTTTACATTCCCATTTTTATCCTCGAGATCGATCGTTGGCATGATTTTCTCCTTATTAGCGCCCCTTGCTAAACTTTCGAGATAAATACCCTGCTAACAATGGTGTTCCGATAGTCAAAATAATCATGACCGTACCTAAAGCATTTATTTCAGGGCTAATGGAGTTTCTTAGCATCCCGAATATTTTTACCGGCACGGTTTGGCTTTGGGCTGTAGCCCAGAACAGGGTGGCGGTGATATCGTCAAAGGAGATAGTAAAGGAAAACAGCATTCCGGCCAGAATAGCTGGAGTAAGCAAAGGGAGGGTAACCTCTATAAATGTCTGAAATGAGTTGGCCCCAAGGGATTGGGCCGCTTCTTCATATTCTCTTTTGATGCCCCCTAATCTAGCCTGAACAATCAAGAGGACATATGGTAGGGTGAGCACAACATGGCCAATGACCAGGAGCACGAATGTCTTAGGTTGCTGAAGCCAGCGGATAAACAGAAGCAGAGCCACGCCTAAGATCACCTCCGGGATCATGATAGGCGCAAGAAGTAAGGTGTTAAGCGTATTTTTTGCCGGAAAATCATACCTCACAAAGGCCATAGCAGCCAGAATTCCTATAGTTGTGGAAAATATGGCTGTTAGAGAGCCAAGTATTAAAGAGTTCTTGAAGGCCGTCAATATAGGCTCGTTGTGGGATAGTTTAATGAACCACCTCAGGCTGAAGCCCTCCATTGGAAAGCAGCCGAATTGCTGAGGGTTGAATGAAAGTACAACGACTACAGCAATGGGTGCAAACATGAAAATATACACCAGTATGGTGTAAAAACGGATTAATGACCAGCCTGATATTTTTATCATACAATAGCCCTTATTGAAGACTCTTAAATATCTGATTTATTCCCATATATTTGTTATAGGTCCATACAATAATCACCAGCAAAGTAAGTAGAACGACACTTATAGCTGAACCGAAAGGCCAGTCTAAGGTACCAATCACACGCTTAAAAATGAGATTGGCAATCATGTCGTTTCCAGGACCCCCTAAGATCATTGGGGGGAGGTATGTTCCTGCTGTTAAAACAAAAACAAGCAAACTACCGGCACTTACACCGGGCAGACTCAACGGAAGAGTCACTTCCTTGAATGCCTGCCATTCGGTGCAGCCCATACTTCTCGCTGCTTCTAACAGGCTTTTATCAATACCCTCCAGACTCACATAAATATTCAATATCATAAAAGGCAGTAAATATTGAATGAGTCCCATAAGAACAGCTCCTTCGTTGTAAAGCATGCCTATCGGAGTTGATAGTAACCCTATTTGAATGAGAAAATGGTTGATAAGGCCGGTGTCTCCCAGGATGTTAATCCAGCTCATGGTTCTGATAATAAAACTGATCCAAAAGGGAAGCATGATGAGGAGCAAGAGGATTGCTTTGTGTTTGGTGGTGCTCCTATAAAAGAAATATGCCGGAATATAGCCCATTACCAGGCACAGAGCGACACTCTCAAAGGAAACCCGGATAGTTCTTAAAAGGACAGAGGGATAGAAGAAATCAGCAAAAAACTTGGCATAATTGCCGAATTGGAATGCTGGTATGTCTGCGCCACTGGGAGCTCGCAACCAGAAACTATATACTACGATAAAGGCTACCGGAATAACCAGCAAAAAGAAAACAGCAGTTGTTGCTGGTGCAAGCAAAGCGGCAGGTTTCCAGAGTTTATTCCGCATTGGATGAAATAAATAAGGTTAACATGATAAAAAAGTCTACACCACTTTGTCTCTTAGGTGAAAAAGTATACAAAATCAATCGTTAAAAAATAATTTTAAATGTTGTGCAGGCTAATTTTAATACGTCTCATTATTTAGGTTTTTCTAATTCACTGACTGAATTATTCCCTTAAGCGCCCAAGGATTGTGTAAAAGTTTCAGTGCTCGCTACTAAAAGGCATGGCGTAGTTTACCTAACGTTTGTTCAAATAATACTCTATTAGATCCCTGTTTAGGAAATCAAGCAGATCAATACTATTGTAAAAAATGATGGTAGAGGCGATTTTCGCCAATGACCTT
>Ga0180433_10005890_pt1 | contig 16345 bp, 15 predicted proteins | sample SS_ome_8_FD_132980 | JGI IMG/M metagenome (GOLD analysis project Ga0180433, IMG submission 132980) | Hypersaline lake sediment archaeal communities from the Salton Sea, California, USA - SS_1_D_1 metaG | ecosystem: Environmental > Aquatic > Non-marine Saline and Alkaline > Hypersaline >... | reverse complement strand
GTCCTCGCGGCCCAGGGGGTGCGGCGGGCCTGCATTGACGAGACCGGGATCGGCGGCATGTTGGCAGAGGCGGCGGAGGATCTTTACGGCAGCACCAAGGTGGAAAAGATCCCCTTTACGCCGGCGAACAAAGAGGCCCTGGCCGGGGAGATCAAGGAGAACTTCGAGGACCGCCGGAGCGCCATCCCGGCGAGCAATACGATCCGGCAGAGCCTGCACAGCGTGAAGCGGTTTGAAACCACGACGAGGCATTTTCGGTTTGACGCCGAAAAGACCGACGCAACGGGCCACGCGGATCACTTCTGGGCTAAGGCCCTGGCCGTGCATGGGGCCGCGCACACGGGCGTGGCGATCTGTATGGGCGACGACCCGGAGCCTCGCGAGGGGCCGATGGGTAAGAGCAGGCGCGGGGCCCTTTCCCGCGGCGGCGGGCTGTGGGGACGCTTCGGATCACGGGCGGCGTAGAAATATGCACCGCAGAGACGCAAAGAACGCAGAGTTTTTTGTCATGCCGGCGCACGCCGGCATCCAGAAAGCCCCTTTGCGTGCTCTGCGTCTCTGCGGTGAAAGGATAAGACATGGGCGTTAGGGAGTGGCTGGCCGGCAAGGCAGGCATGGTGACGGCGGAGCAGGTGGAGCGGCTCGTGGCCGACGAAGTAAAGCGCGCGAAGGCGGCGCTGCCGGCGTCGGCGGACTACGACCGCAAAAACGAGGGCTATCGCAGGCTCACGGGCGAGGGCCAGCACACGCGGGATCTGGCCCACGTGAGCCAGAGCCGCATGTTCCAGATCGCCTACTTTATGTGGGACGCCTCGGCCATGTTCCGCGGCCTGCTGGAGATGGACAAGGGGTTTTTCTTCGACGGCGACATCTCGGTCCAGGCCGAGGACGACGCGGCCGAAGAGGTGCTGGCGCGCATGATCGAGGACGAGCGCAACAACCTGCCGCTCGACTTTCCCGATCATATGGAGTGGCTCTCCGCCCTGGGCGAGCAGTGCTGGCCCGTGGAGGTGAGCGCCCACAACGGTCACGTGACGCTCAACTACTACGACCCGGCCGAGATCAAGGAGGTCTATGTGTTGCGCGAAAACGTCAAGGTGCCGGCGATGGTGCAGATGCAGGGCCGGGGCGGGCGCACGGGCGAAAAGCTCGCCTGTGTGCGAGTGGACCGAAACCCGGCCAACGCCACATACGGCCGCCTTGTGGGCGAGTGCTTCTTTTTCGCCATCAATCACCCGCCCAACAGCCCGCGCGGCCGGAGCGACTATTTGACGCTCTATGACTGGATCGACAACCTGGAGCGCTACGGCTACAACGTGCTGGAGCGGGGAGAGATCCTCCTGAACTACGTCTGGGACGTGATGCTAAAAGGCATGAGCGAGGACCAGATCCGCGACTGGCTGAAAAGCAACAAACCGCCCGAGCCGGGCTCGATCCGGGCCCATAATGAAAACGTGACATGGCAGGCCGTGGCGCCGCAACTAAACACGCAGGACATGGCCAAGGCCTTTGACCTGGGAAAGTCTTTTATCATGGGCGCGAGCCGCCGGCCGGAAAGCTGGTGGGGCGGCGGCGGCAAGGCCTACCAGACGGAGGCCGAGCAATTCGGGCAAGTGCCGATCAAGGACATGGGGCAGCGGCAAAAGAAGCACAAGAGCATTTTGGAGCGCGTCTGCCGCTTCCAGCTTGACCAGGCCGTGATCCACGGCCGGCTCACGGCCGAGCAGGCGGACGGGCCCCTTTCCGTGCAACTGCCGCCGATTTCTCAAAAGGCCGTCGAGAAGGCGATGGCGGCGCTCGCCCAATTCACCGGCGCCGTGATCCTGGCGATGGATAACGAGATCGTCACGCGCGAGACGGGCGCCCGACTCTGGGCCGCCGGCGCGAGCGAGGTGGGCCACGAGATAGACGCCGACGCGGAGATAGAGGCGCTGGGGCTGGACAAGCCAAAGGAGGAGGACGAGGGCGAGGCGCTGGTGACGGAAGACTACAAGGGCAACGAGCCACGAAGACACTAAGGCACTAAGGGCCCCGCCCCGGAGCAGCCGGGGCCAGGCCGGCTTTGTGCCTTCGTGCCTTAGTGGCAGAACCTGTTATGGCGAAGAGTAAAAAAGAAAAAGAATTCGAACGGAAGGTCAAAGCCCTGATCGAGGAGGCCGACCGGCTAAAGGACGACGCCGTCAAGCGGGTCATGCGGATGCTGGAGCGGGCCCGCAAAGAGGTCGCCGCCGAGGTGGCCTCCACGGAGTGGGAGATCTACCGGCAGCGCGAGCTCCAGACGGCCGTCAAGGGGGCCCTTACGGCCTTCGGCGATCAGTACGGCGTGCAGATCCGGGCCGACCAAAGAGAGTTCTGGGAGCACGGCATCGACATGGTGGATCAGCCCTTAAAGACCGTCGGCATCAAGCAGGCCATGCCCATGATCGACAACCGGGTGCTCTCGATCTTGCAGGATTACTCGTCCGATCTCGTCACGAATTTGAGCGCCGACGCCGTCAAGAAGATCAATAACGAGATCGCCATGAGCCTCATGGGCCAAAAGACGCCCTATGAGGCCATGCAGGCCATCGGCCGGAGCCTGACGGAAAAAGGGATTTTCAAGACGATCATGGACCGGGCCGAGGCGATCACGAGGACCGAGGGCGGCCGCGTGCTCTCGGCGGCCAGCCAGAAGAGAAAAGAGGCGGCGGCCACGGTCGTGCCGGGCCTTCAAAAAGAATGGCGGCACAGCCACATCTCGCGCGTGCCGAGGCTTTCGCACCTGGCCGCAGAGGGCCAGCGCGTGGACGTGGACAAGCCTTTTCGCGTGGGCGGCGAGGCGCTCATGTACCCGCGGGACCCGGCGGGCAGCGCGGCGAACACGATCCGCTGTGAGTGATACTCGATCCCCTATCATCCCAGGTGGGAGGAGGCGATTAAGCTCGCGGCATGACATTGATTCTCACCGCAAAGGCGCAAAGAGCGCAAAGTGCGTTTGGCTTTCCGGCGCTGCCGGAAAAACAAAAAAGCTCTGCGGCCTCTGCGTCTCTGCGGTGAAACAAAGGAGGAGACGATGACAGACCCAAAGAAGGAAAGCGGCAAGAAGCAAGACCCCGGCAAGGAGCTGTTGACCGAGGCGTGCAAGGCCTACGGGATCGAAGAAAAGTACATCCTCGGCCAGACCTACTACCCGGACGAGAAGCGGGTCTGCATCGTGACCCACGGAGGCGCGAAGGTCCATTTTCGACACGGCGCCAAGGTGGAGGAGCTGGACCCCGTAAGGGTGCATGGGATTCCGCCAGAAAAGAAAAGCAAGTGATCCGCACCGCAAAGGCGCAAAGAGCGCAAAGGGTTTTAGCTTTCCGGCGCAGCCGGAAACGCACAAAAACTCTGCGACCTCCGCGTCCCTGCGGTGAGACATAAGGGGGCGACACAATGGACGAAGACGAGATCCGAGAAGAGGGATTGACGCTGATCGCCCACATGGGCGGGGCCCTGGACCCAGAGGGCACGGCCTGGGAAGTGACGATCTGCGAGCCGGGCCTTACTAGAAACGGCTGGCACCACCCGGAGGACGCCCTGCGCCAGGCGGCCGACGCCGGCGTGTTTGAAAACTGCGACGTGAACCTCTACGAGCTCCCACAGGGCTTTGCCACGCACGTGCCCGACGCCCTGTTCGACATAAAGACGCTTTTGGTCAAGAACAAGGTGGGCTGGATCGACACGGTCAAACACGTGGCCGGCCGGGGGCTGCAAGGGGTCCTGCACTTTCTGGACTCTGCGAAAGCCCTGGGCCGCAACCTGCTCACGGCCAAGACCAAGGGCGATAAGGTTTACGGCCTGAGCTACGACGCCAACGTGCGCGCCAAGCGCGACGAGGTGGAGGGGCGCAAGGTCTTTAACCTGGAAAAGTTTTTAGCCGTTGACAGTGTGGATATCGTGACCCGCCCGGCGGCGGGCGGTAAATTCATTAGGGCCGTGGCCTCGCAAGGCCTCGGCCGACATAAGGAGGTTGTCATGGACAAGGAGCAACTCTGGGATTTGATCCACGAGAAGCGGCCCGACCTCCTCGAAGGGAAGGACAAATCGTCCGTCACTGATGAGGAGATCGCCGGGCTCGCGAGGATGGCAATGGCGGCGCCGGAAGGCGCCGAGGCGCAGGGCGCAGGGCGCACGGCGCAAGGCGAGGGCGAGCAGCGGAGCAAGCAGGACGAACCGGGGAGCGGGGGAACCGGAGAGCCGGAGCCCGACAGCGGCCCCAGCGAGGTGGAGATCCTGCGGTGCGAGATGGCGCTGGACAAGAAGCTGGCCGGAGCAGAACTCATGCCCGAGCTCGCCGAGGACATCCGCGAACGGTTTGCCGGAAAGGTCTTTGAGGCCGGGGAGCTGGACAAGGCTGTGGGCCGGGCCAAGGACATCATGGCCAAGATGGCCGAGCCCCACGGCGGCGGCCACGGCGACGACTACGTGCCGGCCTCTTCGATCCGCGCGGGCATCGACGACCTGGAGCGGGCGCAGATGGCCCTGGACCGGATGCTGGATCTCACAAGGGACGACGTCACGGAGCTGGCCGCGCTCAAGCGGGTGGGCGGCAGGCCTTTCTTTGAGGCGCGGCGCAGCGCGCAGGACCTGGGCGGCTACGACGACGTGCCCGCCTTTGAGGGCCTGCTCGACGCCTACATCTTTTTCACGGGCGACGCCGAGGTGCGCGGGGACTTTGACCCGAGGCGGATCTCGAAGAGCCTGCGCACCCAGATGGATCTCACGAGCACCACCTTCACCTATGTGCTCGGCAACACCCTGGCCCGGCGGCTCGTGAAAGACTACCGCGAGCCGAACTGGCGCGAGGACCTGCTGGTCTCGATCCGAAAGAACGTGAAGGACTTTCGCCAGCAAGAGGCCGTCAACGTGGGTTACTTCCCGGACATCGCAGACGTGGACCCGGAGACGGCGGAGTATGACGAGATCACGGGCGTGACGGACGAGGAGTCCACCTACACGGTGGGGCAAAAGGGCAACCTGTTTACCGTGACGAGGAAGACGATCATCAACGACGACTTGTCGATCGTGCAAAGGCTGGTGACCCGCCTGGGCAAGGCCCTGCGCCGGACACACGCGAAGTATGTGTGGAACAAGTTTATCAATAATTCGACCTGCTCCGACGGCACGGCCTGGTTTACGGGCGGCCACGGCAACCTGGGCAGCACGGGCCTCGACGGCACGGGCACGGACTACGCCACGGTGCTGACGGCCTACATCGCCCTGGCGCAGATGACGGAAAAAGACAGCGGCGAGCGCATCGGGCTGCTTTCCGACCCCGGCGTCAAGCCGACCCTGGTCTATCCGTCGGACATCATGGCCTACGCCGAGAGCGTGGTGAGCGAGGAGGATTACTACTCCTCGAACGACCTCACGACCAAGAAGAAAAACCCGCTTTACGGCAAGATCGCCGGCGCCATGATCGACCTATTCACCGACGCCAACGACTGGGGGCTCCTCTTGCCGCCTTCCGTGGTGGACATGGTGGAGATGGGCTACCTGCAAGGGCGCCAGGAGCCGGAGTTCTTCGTGGCCGACAGCCCGCAGAGCGAGCAGGTGTTTGTGGCCGACAAGATCCGGTACAAGTTCCGCCACGAGTACGCCGGCGCGGTGGTCGACTACAGGAGCGGCTACAAGGCATCGGTGACGTAATATAAAAGACAGGCACAAGGCGCAGGGCGCACGGCTCAGGCCCTACGCCTTCAGCCTTTAGCCAGTAGCGAAGCGACACAAGGAGGACAGAGACATGAACTACAGAAGGCATTTTCTTCGAGGACTGATACTGGCCAGTTTGATCCTGGCCTTTCTCGCGCCCCACGCCTGGGGCGCATACAACGTGAAAAAGACGTGGATAAGAGTCAAGGCCACGGCGGGCGAGGCCCTGGACACGGGCGAGCTCGTGTGCATCAAGGACAGCGACGGCTACGCCTACCAGGCCGACGCCAACGACAGCGACCTTCGGCCCGCCATCGGCGTCGTGGGCAGCAAGACGGCCAGCGCCAGCGGCAAGACCGTGGAGATCATCATCACGGGCAAGCTCTCCGGCTGGAGCTCGCTCACCGAGGGCCAGCTCGGCTATCTGTCCGAGACGGCCGCGGCCGTGACGCAGAGCGCGCCCACGTGGAGCCAGCCCGTAGGCATAGCGCTTTCGACAACGGAGTATTTCTTTGACTTTTGCAACTACTTCGACTCTTCGAGCCTGACGGCCCTGGGCACGCTCTCGGGCGCCACGCCGATCATCCTGGAAGGCGCCACGGCAGACGCCTATGAGACCACGATCAGCGTCACGGACCCCACGGCCGACCGGACGGTGACCGTGGCCGACGGAAGCGGCACGGTCATGCTCTCGTCCCTGGCGACGAACGCCCCGGACGCGGCCAACGCCGTGACGGGCGCGTCCAACGGCCTGGTCTACGAGGGGTCCACGGCCAACGATTACGAGACCACGGTCAGCGCCACGGACCCCACGGCGGACAGGACGGTCACGATCCCCAACGACTCCGGGACGATCTGTCTGGCCATTGGCGCGGACGACGCGGCCAACGCGGCCTGGTTTGCAAATAACGCGCTGGTCTTTGAGGGCTCCTCCGCCGACGCCCACGAGACGACGTTTTCGGTCACTAACCCCACGGCCGATAGGACCATCACCGTGCCGAATGAGGACGTGGCCCTAGAGAACATCGCCGACCACGAGACGCATATCACCACGACTCAGGCCTTTTTGAACCTGCCGATGGGCGCATGGACCGAGCAGGACGGCACGGCGATCGCGGACTTTTCCGCCGGCGACTCCACCGTGCCCGGCTGGGAGGCCGCAACGGAGACCCACGGCATCCGCTGGAACAACCACGGCACCCCGGACCCGATCTCCTGCTCCGTGCCGATCCCGCCGGATCTGGACTCCTCGGCCGACGTGGTGGTCCACATCATGGCCGCCAAGACGGGCAACACGCTGGGCGACGCGGTGACCTGGACCATCGAGGCCTTTAACAACGCAGACGGCGCGCTCTATGACGCCGACACGGATTTCGGCGGGACGTCAAGCGCTATGACGGGCAACGCCACAGCCAAGACGTGCCAGGAGGAGACGCTCACGCTGGCCGCGGCCAACGTGGCCGGCAGCCCCTGCGTGCTCACGCTCACCCTGCAACCCACGGACGGCACGCTGGGCACCGACGACGTGATCGTCATGGGCGTGTGGCTGGAGTACACGAGAGCGGAGCTGGGCTCGTAAGCAAGACAACGGATGCCACAAAGACACCAAGACACCAAGAAAGACTTTAGCGCCCCGGCTCGGCCGGGGCACTGAAGCCCTTTGTGCCTTCGGGCCTTGGTGGCGAAGGCGGATAAATGAGCGATCGGAGCGACTACAGAGACGCCATTGACAGCCTGGTCCAGGGCAGTGTGCCGTTGTCCGAAGACGCGGACAAAAACACGGCCATCGCCCTGGCGCTCAGGCATCACAGCAAGCATCGGCCCCAGGAGCTCGCCACAGACGTGGACGGAGACGGCGGCTTTGACTACGCCCTCTCCGGGCTCACGTCGTGGGTGGAGGGGTTTTCGGTCATCAAGTCCGTGGAGTACCCCGTGGACGACGACGACCAGACGGCGGACGTGCTGCAAGACGACGCCTGGGAGATATACAGAAAGCCCACGGGGCGGGTGCTGCGGTTTTTGAGCAATACGCCGAGCGCCTCGGAGTCCATGCGGATCTGCTACACGGCGCCCCACGCCTGCACGGACACGGCCGATAGCTCCACGGTGGAGGCGGCCGACGAGGAGCCGGTGCAGGCGCTTTGCGCCGCCTTTTTTTTGGAGATGGTGGCGACCTGCCACGCCCAGCAGGGCGACAGCGCCATCGGCGCCGACGTGGTGGACCATAAGAGCATGGCCGCCGAGTACGCGGCCCGCGCGCGGGCCTTGCGAAAGATGTACTACGACTACCTGGGCATCAAGGAGGGCCAGACGCCGCCGGCGAGCGTGACGATGGATCAGGACACGACGCCGAGCTGGCAGACGGACCACATGACGCACCGGGGCAGGTACAGGTAATGCCACAAAGGCACTAAGGCGCCAAGCAGGCCTTGAGCGCTCTGGCCGAGCCAGAGCCCACAAGCCCTTTGTGTCTTCGTGTCTTAGTGGCGGCATTTTTTCAACATGGAAAAGATCAGGATCAGACACAACATCGACGAGATCGTGGGGCTCACGGCCCGCTACCCGAAGGCGAGCAAAGAGGCGAGAAAGGCGAAGATCGCCGAGGCCTTGCAGCTTTTGGAGCGCGAGATCGTCACGCGCACGCCCCGAGGGGCCGGGCCCATACACTTGGCGGACACCATCTTTGCCGCAGACCCGAGGGTGGCCGGCGACAAGGTCTGGGGCGAGCTGGGCACGCCCTGCGTCTATGCCGAGCCCGTGGAGTACGGCACAAGGCCCCACTGGCCGCCGAGCGGGCCGCTCGTGCACTGGGTGGAGCGGATCTTGAACATCCACGGCAAGGAGGCCGAGACCGTGGCCTTTTTGATCGCGCGGGCGATCAGCAAGCGCGGCACCAAAGGTGCCCACATGTTTTCAAAGGGCTTTGCCGCGGCAGAGAGCAGGGTGGTGGGGATTTTGGACGAGATCCCCGAGGAAATTTTGAGGCAGATGAGGGTGCAGTGATTCGGCCACGAAGACACAAAGACACGAATAGGGCATGTTTCCCGGCCACGGGCCGGACTCCACGCCCTTGGTGCCTTAGGGTCTTAGTGGCGAGGCCTGGGAGAGGATGAGCGAAGCGACTATCAGAGCGGCCATTGTGGCCCTGGTGGACGCCGTCACGGGCGTGGGGCCGGTCTACGGCCGGCGGCGCTGGGTCGCGGAGGTGAAGGACGTGAAAAGCCTTTTCGTGGAAAGCGGCCACTTGAACGTCTGGTTCGTCCGGCGCAAGAAAACGCCGGCCGGCCACGCGACGCAGGGGCCGAGCCACGAGAGCCGGCGGCACACCTTTCACATCGAGGGCTTTTACGGCCTGGACGACGCCGCAGACAGCGAGGAGACCTTCACGACCATTGTGGAGCGCGTCTGCACGGCCATCCGGGGCAACTATCGCCTGAGCGGCACGTGCTTTGACAACGGCCCGGCGAACGTGGAGGACCAGGACTACCGGATGCTCGCCGGCGTGCTCTGCCATTACGCCCTGGTGAGCGTCGAGGCGGAGGAGCTGGAAAGCTGTTGAGCTAATGAGCTAGTAAGCTAATGAGCTAACGAGCTGGAGCGACCGAAGGGAGCGACATTATGACCCCATACAAAGGAATCATCAGGATCACCTGCAAGGCCGAGGGCGGCTGCACCGCTTCGGACAAGCTGCCGCGGCCCGGCCCGGCGTGCATCAACTGCGCCGACGCCCTCGTCGAGGTCGTGGACTTCGAGGGCAAGACCCTGGCGAAGCGGGCGGCAAAGAGGCCCGCGCCGGCAAAGAAGGCAGCGAAGAAGACGCGGAAGCGCAAAGGCAAAAAGTAAAAGTGCGGAGTGCGAACTTGCAACTCCGAACTTGCAACTCCGAACTTTAAACTCCGCACTTGTAACTCGAAGGAGGCATAAAAAATGGGCTACCCAATTCATGGAAAAGTAACACGGATCGAGAAGAACGCCCAGCTCACGGACAACACGCTCGGCTTTGAGATCACCACGGGCCTGACCCTGGAGGACATCACGGCCCAGGGCGCCCACTGGAAGGCCTGGCTCGCCGGCCTGGCCGAGTGGGGCGGCGTCATGCACTGCATGTTCGACCCGTCCAGCACGGAGCAAAAGGCGCTCATGGACAACATCGTGGCGGCCACGCCGGGGACCAAATTGACGGACCTGGAGTTCAACCTGGAGGACACGGCCGACTACTTCTCCGGGAACCTCTTTATCACGTCCATGCCCGTCACGGCCAACATCGGCGGCAAGGTCACCTGCGACTTTGAGTTCAAGGGCGACGGCGCCCTGTCGTTGACGATTGCGTAGCGGGTTTCTTTAACCGCAGAGACGCAGAGGCCGCAAAGGGTTTTTTGCTTCCCGGCCAGGGGCCGGGAACGCATAAACTCTGCGCTCTTCGCGCCTTTGCGGTGAGAGCAAAAGGAGCAAAAAATGTCAGCAACACACGGACGACTCGGGGCGGTCTACGCCCTGCATGAAAACAACTTCGTGGGCGACGGCCTAAACGACGCCACCTGGGGCACGGGTTTCGCCGGCGCGGCCTCCTCGTATTTCGAGGTGGAGATCGACGGCGCGGGCACGCCCGACACCTTCAAGTGGCGACAGGACGGCGGCGCGTGGACGGAGGCGGTCAACATCACGGGCGCGGCGCAGACGCTGGCGGACAGCCAGACGATCTCCTTCGCCGCCACCACGGGCCACACCGTGGGCGACAAGTGGTGGATCGGCAACCTCAAGGCGGAGGCCTGCGACGAGAGCGGCGTCCAGGGGCAGATCACCGAGAGCACGCGGCGGATCTTAAACCCGAACGCTCCGCCCACGTGGGCGGACACGGGCAGCAAGCACCACATCCGCACGGACTTTGTCCGGGGCATCGGCTACTTTGACGACAACGTGACGGTGGTCACTGTGGAGGGCAACAACGGGTACATCCCGAGCGGGGCCCTTGAAAAAGTCGGCTATCTTTACGGCTGGGACTGGGAGCCGACCCTGGACCTTGCGCCCCTCACGGCCTTTCAGGCCAAGTGGAAGAGCTGGCTCGCGGGCCTGGCCGAGGCCGCCGGCGCGGCCAAGGGTTATTTCGCCAACAAGAAGTGGTTTGACGATTGGAAGGAGGCCGTGTCCGGCAACCAGTTTTACTTCTTGCAGCTCTTTACCTACGACCCGGACGACGACCAGACTGGCGACCACTTCAACTGCTGGGTGACTTTCGACAAGCTGGACCTGGCCGCCGGCCTGGACAAGGTGGTGAGCCAGGACATCGGTTTTAAGGTCGAAGGCCCGCCGAGCTTTACGGCCAATGCGTAACTTGCACCGCAGAGACGCAAAGAGCGCAGAGCTTTTTGTCATGCCGGCGAAGGCCGGCATCCAGAAAACCCCTTTGCGTCCTCTGCGTCTCTGCGGTGAGAACAGGAGAGAGTTATGGATCTTGGAAGACTAGTAAAAGACAAACGCCAGGAGCTGACGGCGTGGTTCCCCTTCGCGGACTTCGAGGTGGAGCTGCCCTACGTGGACCCGCCGGCCATGCGCCGGATGACGGACGCCTGCCGCGACCGCAGCTTTGACAGGCGGACGCACTTGCAAAAAGACGACCTGGACAACACGCTGCTCCGCGAGGCCCTCGCCGGGCAGATCCGCAACTGGCGCGGCCTGACGCTCGGCGAATTTGCCAAGCTGGTCCCGATAGATATCGGCGGCGAAGACCCGACGGCAAAGATCCCCTGCACGGAGGCGAACAAGCAGGTCCTGTGCAGCGAGGTCTACTCCTTTGCCGAGTTTGTGCGCCAGTCCATCATGGACTTGCAAGCCTTCCGGGCGAGAGAGGTCGAGCGGCAAACAAAAAACTTGAAGACTTCGCAGCGGAGCGGCTCTACCTCAACGGCCGGGACCCCTGCGAAGAGTGCCGACGAGCCGTCGCCGACGGAGTAAAGAAGATAGAGGATGCCGACTGCGCCACCTGCAAGACCGTGCGGCTCATGGCCGAGAACGCCGAGGCCTGGGCCTACATCGAGGAGGCCGCGCCCTTTGCCTTTAACGGCATGGGCGGCGCGGACTTCGGCGTATTTCGCCGCCTCATGGACCGCGACGACGTACCGCGCTGGCTGGAGCGGGAACTGATGGGGAAGTTCTCCGCCTGGGTCGGCGCCGTGCGCCGCGACGCAGAAAGAAGAAAAAGCAAATAATGCGCCGCAGAGACGCAGAGGACGCAAAGGGTTTTTGCTTCCCGGCCAGGAGCCGGGAAAACATAAACTCTGCGCTCTTTGCGTCTTTGCGGTGAGTTCGGTTTTCGTATGTCCGATCAGACACTAAAACTTGAGATCGTCGTAGACGACAAGGGGTCGACCAAGGTCAAGACCTTTGGAAAGGCCGTGGGAGACGTGGGCGACAAGGCAGGGCCCACGGAGACCCGCCTCCAGAAGGTCGCCAGCATGGCCGGCAACCTCGCCGCCAAGGCGGCCGTGGCCGCCGGAAAGCTCGCGGGCTTGGCCGCGGGCCTGGGCGCCGTGGCTGGTGCCTTTGTGGCCAAAAAGTCTTTGGGCGAGTTTGCGCGGTTTGAGACGGCCTTGACGGATCTCGGCAAGGTCACGGACGAGAGCCTGGGCCAGATACAGGAAAAGATCATGGAGCTTCCGCCCGCGCTCGGGAGCGCCACGGAGCTCGTAAAGGGCTATTATCAGGTGATCTCGGCCGGCGTATCAGATCCGGCCAAGGCCCTGGAGACGCTCACGGGAAACGCCAAGCTCGCCAAGGTGGCCCACGGCGACATGGCGACAATGGTCGAGGGCACGACCACCGTCATGGACGTGTTTGAGACGAGCGTCGGAGACGCCTCGGACGCGCTCCTGACGATGGAAAAGACGGGCAAGACCACCGTGGCGCGCATTGTCCCGGTGATCGGCGAGCTGGCAAAGCCCGCCAAGGAGCTGGGCCTGACGCTCGGCGAGCTGGGCGCGGCCTTTGCCGAGGTGACAAAGACGAGCGGGGGCACGGAAAAGGCCGCCACGGGCCTTCGGGCCGTGTTTGGCTCTTTGATGCGCCCCACAAAGGACATGACCACGCTGCTGGACAGCTTTGGCGGCGCGCAGCAGGCGATCAAGCAGATCGGTTTCGCCGGCGTGCTGGACCTGATCCGGCAGGCCGCGGGCGGCAACGTGGAAAAGCTCACGGACCTCATGGGCGCCCAGGAGGCCGTGCTGGCCGTCATGGGGCTTTTAAGGGGCGAGTCCGCCGGATACCTGGAGAACCTGGCGGCCCAGGAACAGCGGGCCGGCGCATTGGAAAAGGCCTGGGGCGAGTACAAGTCCACGCTCTCTGCCGTGTGGGGCACCTTCAAGAGCACCGTGGGCAAGCAGGCGATCCTGATCGGCCAGGAGCTCTCGCCCACGGTGAAAAAGGTTGTGGAGCAGACGGGACAGTGGCTGGCCGCAAACCGCGAGCTCATCACCTCCAACGTGGCCGACTTCGTGTCCACGATCACGGGCCGCGTCCAGGAGCTGGGCCGCACGTGGGGCGATTTTTTCCGCGCCGTCGAGGGCTTTGCCTCCGTCGTGGCCACGGTGGCGAGCACTGCCTGGAAGGCCTTTGACAGGGTGGGCACGGCGATCGGCAACGTCGCCGGCGCCGTGAGCCTGCTCTATGACGACCTGGTCTCCATTGCCACCGACCCCTGGGAGGTCAAGACCACCGCCGCCGGCGACGCCATGCAGCGGGTCGAAGACATCGCCAAGGAGCTCGACAAGCTCACCGGCACATCCTGGACCATCGAGATGTTGACCGGGCACAACATCGAAGAGGAACTCGGCGGCATCTGGGGCTGGATCAAGAAGCTCACCGGCACGGAGCACACCGTGAAGATCAACGCGGACACAAGCGGCGCCGAGGCGAGCGTCAATTTCGTGAGAAAAAAGATCGAGTCCGTGGCCGACACGGCCAAGTGGACGGAGCAGCAGATCGAGGACGCCTGGACGGAGTACGCCGTAGACACCAGGCCCGCAGAGGCCTCCCTGGGGGATCTCGTCGTCGCGGCCGACGCCACGGCCGAGCACATCGACTATATCAAGCCCGCGCCGGGCATCGAGCTCACGCCCGCCATGAAAAAGATCCTGGAGCTGGAGAAGGGCTGGACCGACAAGGCCGTGCCCAGGATCGAGAAGACCAAACCCAAGGTGGACGTGGACACCAAAAAGGCCAAGGCGGACATCAACCGCGTGGGCGACGATTGGAACGATGTGGCGGCGGCCGTGCAAAAGACCATCAAGATCAATGTGGACTACTCGTCGGTGGAGACGGCGATGGAGTCCATCCGCCAGAGCCACAAGGAGGCGCTGCTGGTCATGGCCCACGAGGCGGCCGTGGCGATGGCCGACATAGAAAGCTACAAGAAGGCCGGCATCGCGTCAATGGACCAACTGACGGGTAAGACACAGCGGGTCCTGGTCGAGTCGATCGCGCAGCAGCGGGACTATTACACCCAGGTGGAGCGATCCTTCAAGCACTTTGCCGACACGATCGACTCCACGCCCATCAACATGAAATTTCAGGGCACGGGATCGACCACCACGTGGCTGGGCGAGAAGATCGAGGAGATGAAAGGCAAGCTCGGCGAGTTCGCGGCCACGGCCGACGGCCTGGACCCCGAGGTGGTGGTGGCCATCAAGGGCGCCGTGGGCGCCACAGAAGGCCCCTTGACAGAGGCGCTCACCGACGCCGAGACGCAGATCACATCCTTCGCCGCCCGCGTGGGCGACATGCGGCCGGCCGTGTTCGTGGACGTGAAGGTCCCCAAGGCCGGGCGCATTATAGACGAAATGCTCGCCGACTGGGAGCCGGGCGGCCTGTTGGGCGCTGCCCTGGACGGCGGCTACCCAGCCCTCGGCATGGGATCGTACTCGGCCGGAGACTATCCGCGCATGGGCGATGCGGAGTACGCCACCGGCACGGGCCTGGCGGGCGTGCCGGAGACGGGGCCTTATATCTTGCACAAGCGCGAGATCGTTCTCAACCAGGCCGAGAGCGACGCCTATCGCCGCGGCGAGGGCGGCGGCGGGATCACGATCAACATCAACCCCGGCGTCATGATGGGGAACAAGCAGGACGCGAGAAATTTGGCCCGCATGATCCGCGACGAGCTCCGAGAGCTGGGCGTCCGCGGCGCATGATGTTTTTCACCGCAAAGGCGCAAAGAGCGCAGAGATTTTTTGTCATGCCGGCGAAAGCCGGCATCCAGAAAACTCCTTTGCGTCCTCTGCGTCTCTGCGGTGCAATATAACTTATGAGCAACGTCACACTATACACTGCGAACCTGCTCGAAGACGGCACCGTGACAGTCACCGGCGCGGCGGACACGGGATATCCCGAGGCGCGCCTCTACGACCGGGCCATAGACCTTTATTGGAAGGACACGGTCACGGAGGCAAAAACCTTTCACGTGGACCAGGGCGCCGCCGGCAGCCAGGCCATCGACTTTCTCGGCATCCCGAAGCACAACTTCAACGGCGAGGACATGCAGTGGCAGTGGTCCGAAAACGACAGCGACTGGAACGACGCCGTCACGGACTGGACCCAGGGCGACAACAACCAGATCGTGAAGACCCTGGGCTCGGCGCTCACCAAGCGCTACTGGCGCGTGACCGTGCCGAGCATGGCAAACCCCATGTGCAGCGAGATCTTCATGTCCGAGGGGCTCACGCTGGAGATAAAGGCGCAGCCCAGCCCGATCATCGCCGACCAGCCCAACGTGCAGTGGAACAAGACCGTCGGGAACGTGGAGCGGTCCACGAAATTCGGCAACGCGCGCGAGGCCTGGGAATATCACTTTAACCTCGACGCCACGGACCTCGCGGCATTAGAGGCGGCCATCGCGAACCTGGACGAGTACTCAAAGCCCTTTTACATCTGCGACCATAGGAGCGAGTACCACATGGTGCGCCTGCTGGAGCCGCTCAAAAAGGATCACGGCCATCATACGAATACACGCGTCGCGCTGCGCGTGGTTAGCCTATTATGAGATCTCACCGCAAAGGCGCAAAGAGCGCAGAGATTTTTTGTCATGCCGGCGAAGGCCGGCGTCCAGAAAACCCTTTGCGGCCTCTGCGTCTCTGCGGTGAAACCCCATGAAAACTTTATCCGCCTTTACGACCACTGCCATCGACAGCCCGCACGTGTCGCCGATCTATCTTTTTTCCATCGCTTTCAGCGGCGGGCCCACGGTCTATCTGTGCGACCGGGTCTTTGGAGATCCGGGCAGCGAGTGCGTCTTTGACGGCGCCGTCTACGAGCCCCTGGTGCTCTCGTGGGGCACGATCCAGCACGGCAAGATGGACCCCGTGAGCTACCGGCCCGCGGCAGGCGAGTTTTCGCTCACGATCGAGAACAACACGCCCGTGGGCGGAGCCGAGTGCTTCACGGCCCTTTTTTCAACATATGATTACCAGTGGGCAGTCGTCACGGCGGACCTGATCTTTGAGGGCGCCAGCGCCGGCGCCGACAAGGTCGCGCGATTCGAGGGCCAGGTGGAGGACATCGTAAACGCCCTGGCCGACCAGGTGACGCTCGTCTGCTCCGGCTACGAGCTCGCCGTCAATAACAAATTCGCCCATGACGTGGTGGATCTTACGACCTACCCGAACGCAGACCCCGACGACGTGGG
>Ga0180433_10005889_pt1 | contig 16346 bp, 16 predicted proteins | sample SS_ome_8_FD_132980 | JGI IMG/M metagenome (GOLD analysis project Ga0180433, IMG submission 132980) | Hypersaline lake sediment archaeal communities from the Salton Sea, California, USA - SS_1_D_1 metaG | ecosystem: Environmental > Aquatic > Non-marine Saline and Alkaline > Hypersaline >... | reverse complement strand
TTCATATCGACACCTATTTTTATATTTTTTTTGAAATTTTACTTATAATTATATAAGTAACTTATAGCTTTATTATATTTTTGCTTCTTTAAATATTTTTGTTTTTATTTTAAATAATATCTTTAATCATATATTAATCTTTTGTTTTATATAAATATATATATCTAAATTATCCTAATATCATTTCTTTTGAACTACCTAATAAACCTTTTCTAGGGTATTGATCACTTATTTGTGGTTCCATTTTACTAAAATCCTTAAATTCTTTGTCATTTCTAAGAGTATAACTAGCATAATAAAACGCCTCTTCAACAGATATCCTACCATTTTTAAACAATTCTAATTTAGAAGGTCTACCTCTATTAAATAAACCTGATCTATAACCATCTCCATCGCCAGAATATAAAGCATAAAACCATAAATTTGAAAAAATTGGCCCTTGACTAACACTAGAAAAACCAGTTCTAAACTTACTAGCACCAGAGATTACAACTCTACCATTAGCAGGAATGCCTGAATCAAACAAAAATATTTCAGGCAAATTAAAAATTGTTTTATCTACAAAACCTCCGCTGTAACAAGTATCAACAATAACACAAGTTTTTTTAGATTCTAAATTTTGAAGTAGAGAACCTAATTCATCATCATATAAGATATCGTCCCATAAAAGAACAGCACTTCTCTCAAAAAATTTACCACCAGAAATAGGGTTAGTATTGTCACCAAGTCCATGACCCGATAACCAAATAAAAACCTCACTATCCTTAAAGTTATTAGAAGAACCAACCACATCAGTTATTGTTGCGATAAAATTATCTTTAGTAGCTGCAGCATAAAAAATATCATATTCATGAACACGCTCTTGAAGAGTCGTTATCCTTTTACCATAACCGCTATTAGCTCTAATCCATCCATCATCAAATAGAATGAAAATATTAGATGTCGGATAATCTTTTTCTTCAATAAGATATTTAGCTATCTCTTCAGCTAGAAAAAGACCGCCATTACCAAGTTTGCTCTCATTTTGCTCTGGATAGTTACCTGCAAAAGTAAATACAGCCCATTTATGTTCATCAGATTCAACCGTATCTGGATTGTTAACAGATACAATAATACTAATATTATCTGAATAAAGCGCACCATCCCAAGCTCTTACACTAATGGTGTAATAACCATCATTTAAATTATATGTATTCCATGTGTAACTCCAATCATTAAGACCATCAACATCTATCCAAGTATTATTTATCTTTATCTCTACAGACTTTATTGTTTGATTGCCATTAGGATCAAATGCATTACCTGATATAGTAACAATTTTAGAAACAGAATCATAGTTTCTAGGAAACTTAATTTCAACCATAGGTTTTTTATTAAAAGTTTTATCTTTCTCTACACAACCAGTGAAAAGTGGAATTAAAATTAATACGAATACTGAAATTGCTATTAATTTCCTTTTCATATCTTAATCTATTTAATATATTATAAGATATGGTTAATAAAGGTTATTTAACATATATTACCTAACTCAGCAAAAAAATAAAACATAGAAAATATATTAACCATATGAATATACCATATTTGAAGGATGATATATTTGAAAAAAATGACCTATAAAGAAAGCGGCGTAGACATAATAAAAGAGGATAACGCAATAAAAGAAATCCTTAAAAACATAAAAAACAAGAGAAAAGGAATAGGACAACCTCTCGGTGGACACTATGCAGGAATGATAGAATTCGGAATTTATGCACTAGTGCTTTGTACAGATGGAGTAGGAAGCAAGGTAAAAATAGCAGAAGAAATAAAAAAATATGACACAGTTGGAATAGATTGCATCGCCATGAATGTAAACGATGCAATATGTGTAGGAGCTGAACCTCTTTCTTTTGTAGATTATCTAGCCATAAATGACCCTAATCCTGATATAACAAAAAAAATCGGTAAGGGACTTGCAAAAGGTGCCGAACAAGCAAATATATCAATAATAGGCGGGGAAACAGCTTCACTTCCAGAAATAATAAATGGATTTGATCTAGCTGGAACATGCTTAGGATATGTAAAGAAAAAAGACATAATAACAGGAGAAAAAATAAAACCAGGTGACAATATCATAGGCCTTAGAAGCAACGGTATACATTCCAATGGATATACACTTGCAAGAAAAATAATAAAAAAAATAGGTTTATCATATAAAGACAAATTTTCAGAAGATATATACAAAAATAAAACCATAGGAGAAATATTACTAAAACCCACTCAAATATATGTAAAAGAAATAATTGAACTTTTAAAGAAAATAAAACCCCATGGAATAGCACATATAACAGGCGGTGGACTACTAAATCTAAAACGATTAAATGAAAACGTGAAATACATAATAGATAACCCTTTTGAACCACAAGAAATTTTTAGTTTTTTACAGAAAAAAGGGAATGTAGAAAATAAAGAAATGTATCAAACTTTTAACATGGGGATGGGGCTAGCAATAATTGTTTCCGAAGAAGATACAGATAAAGCATTACAAATACTTAAAAAACATTCAAAGGTAAAAGTTAAAAAAGTAGGTAAAATTTCAAAGGGTAAAGGTATAGAACTTAGACCTCTTAATTTAAAATTCTAAAAATCTGTATCAAACCAATAATGATTGGTTGATGTAAAAAATAGATTATAAGTGAGTTTTTACCAAGAAAACATAGCATTTTTACTGGTTTTAAATAAGAAAAATCCTTGATTTTGAATTTTCTTTTGTAATCAGGATATAACAGATTGCCAAAAAATATACCTATTAAAATCACCCCAAACCAGGGTAAAAGAGGAAAATAATCAACAGTATAAAAATTTGAAGGGGTGAAACCAAGCCATAAAAGCCAACTGAAATTAAAAGTCATTGTTTGTAAAAAAATCCCGATAACTAAAAATGAAAAACCTAAAAATAAATTTAGTAACTGATATCTAATAAAAAACGTAGAAAGAATTATCGATATACCTATACAATGTAAAACTCCAAATATTATAAAACCTTCATCTAAAAATAAAAAGGTAACTAAGGAAATTACAAGACCTAAAGAAAATATTTTAAAACCCCGAAAAACAAATTTTTTTATCAATTGGCTTTGGGATAAACTTTCTTTGGCTTTATTATAACTTAAAGTTAAAGATATACCTACTAAAAAAAGAAAAGTTGTTCCAATAGGATATAAAAAAAATTTAAAAATCGTAGAATTTAAATCAAAATAATATGCTCTAAAAAAATTTAGATCATAAAATATGTGATATGCAATCATCGCTACAATTGCTAATCCACGAAGTAAATCTATCTCCCAATACCTTTCTTGTTTTTCAAACAAATAAATTCATTATAAATAGAAAATACCCTCTAAAAAGATTTTTCATAATTTTCTCTTTTTTGCCTATTTAATTTCTTTTTAGCAACTCAATGACTTCTACATCATCATCATTTATAATTTCTAAAGGAGCAACAAATGAATATTTATTTCCTCTTTTGTCTTCAACATCTTTTTCCCATCCATTGCAATCAATATCGATCCCCTCACCAATTGTTCCATTACAATTATAGTATGCAGCCCAAACAAGCTCGCTACAATAAAATTTGTTTGAGTATATATCATTTATATCATTTGGATTATGATTTTTATCTTTATGTTCATAGAAAAAATCAAAAAATTTTCCAACTTGGTTTTCAGCAAACTCTATAGCATTTTGTTTTTGTTCCATAGTAGCATTAACTCGTACTAGAACAATACCTGAGTATCTAAATAGATGATATGGAATCATTATTCCTAGTTCTCTACAATTGTATTTTATTACATGATAAAAAGATTCAATTAGAGTATATCTCTTAGTTGTTTCATTATATTCTTTAAAAAGCCGACAATGCCCGTCTTGAAAAGAAAGACCAGGTAAATATATTATTATGTCTCCAGGTTCTAAGTATTTGTAGAAATCATATTTTGGAAATAAACTAGTTATTAATTCCTTATTCTTATTTGTTAAAGAAGCTGAAGAAACAAAATGACTAAAAACAAGCAAGAAAATAATAGCAATTATCACAAACAGTTCTTTTTTAAACATACAAACATTTCAAGTTTAATTTCAAAGCATATAAATTTTACTGTATTAAATCATTGATTATTAAGCTAAAAATAAATTTATTATAAAACACAAACAGATCAAAAAATTTCTAAATCTTTACTTGTAATGTAATAGATAGCTTCATCTGTCAATTGTACTTCATTATCAGACGAATACTCTAGTAAACCAATTTTTATTAATTCCTCAACCATATTTTCTAATTCTTTATCAGAAACACCCATCTTATTTCTAACAAAATCAGAATCAATATCATCAAGATACATCATCTGGAGTAACATATTTTGTTTTTGACTTGGTTTATATTTAGTTGAAGATATCTCGCCATCAAAAAAATCTTCCATATTTTCAATTTTTTCATCGATATTTTTAATACCCGCAATTTGTTTTTCATTTTTCTCTTTTTTTTCTTTGTTTTCTAATTTATTTCTTAACAAATTCAATGGAGAACGTTTATGATTAACACGGATTTTTCGGGTAATTCTGTTTACCTCCCCAAACAACAATACAAATAACAAGAGTCAAGTTAAAAATTTTTGTTTTTTTAAAAAAAAACTAAAAAAGTAGCGGGGAGTGGATTTGAACCACTGATCTACGGGTTATGGGCCCGTCGGGATTTCCTGGCTACCCCACCCTTATAGGTAACATCCAAATAGGGATAATTACTCGCTATGATGGGTAGCACCCCGCCAATAAATACACAAGGACTTTTTTCCGAATATATTACCCTATACTTAAACTTAATACTTATTATTTACGATTTACAAGTTTATACCGACAAAAGATTATAAACTATTAACTGGATTAGATATCGGAGGTTGAAAAACAGATGAGTATAAAAACTCATTTAGTTAAAAAAGTAGCAAGAGATTCTGTTTTTTGTACAAGCTGTGACAATCAGATAAATAAAGGAGAAACATATCATCTAGAAGAAGGAGTTACAGAACATCTGCATTCACTTCTAGCAAGGAAATATTGTTCTAAATGCTATGGAAAATATGGTGAAAAAAAACTACTAGCAAAAGAAGAATAAATATTTTTTATCAAAACATCTATTAAGAAAAACATTTTTGAGTATCTTTCATATTAGAGGTTCTAATCTGCAGGGGTACCCGAGTGGTCAAAGGGGCAGGGCTTAGGACCCTGTGACGTAGGTCTTCGAGCGTTCGAATCGCTCCTCCTGCATTCAACATAATAGTAACTGGTGAGAAATTGAAAATTATTGCTTTTGCAGGTATGCCTTTTTCTGGAAAAAGTGAAGCGGTAAAAATTGCAAAAGAAATGGATATCCCGGTCATAAGAATGGGGGATATGGTATGGGATGAAGTGAAAGATAGGGGTCTTGAAATCAACGATAAAAACGTAGGATTTGTCGCAAACCAAATGCGCAAAGAACATGGAGAAGACATATGGGCAAGACGCACTATTAAAAAAATTGACAAAATAAAAGAAAATAATATACTTGTAATAGATGGTATTAGAAACCAAGAAGAAGTTGAAACATTTAAAAAAAAACTAGATGAAAATTTTTTACTCATTGCAATAGATGTATCCGACGAAAAAAGATACAAGCGTGCAATCAAGAGAGGGCGCAAAGACGACAGCAAAGATATAAATAAAATAAAAGAAAGAGACAGAAGAGAAATAAATTGGGGACTTCCTAGAGTTATTGCATCAGCAGATATAATTATTTCAAACGAAAAAGATATCGAAAAATTTAGAAAAGAAATAAAAAAAGTTTTTAAAAAAATATAATTTTTGAAAACGATAACCTTATCTAGTGTTTTTTTAATGCCAAAAATGTAAGGGGAATAGTATTTTATGTTTGAAGCAAAAGTAACAATTGGTTTAAAAAAGGGTGTTTCAGATCCAGAAGGAGCAAATACTCTCAAAGCTTTGAAACTTCTAGGTTTTAATAATGTAAAAGAAGCAAAGACTACTCGTACTTTTGATCTTTTGATAGAAGGAAAAGATCCCATAAAAGTTAAAAAAGATGTCGAACAAATGTGTCAGAGGCTCCTTACAAACCCTGTGATTCATACTTATAAAATTGATATTACAAAAAAATAATTCTGGTGAGATTATTTGAATATGGAGAAACTGTTTAAAAAAAAGACAGACAAATTTGATTGTTTTGAAATAGATATTCTTAAAGCTAAAGATGAACAGCTTAAAAAAATTTCAGAAAAAATGGGTATAGCACTTAATCTTTCTGAGATGAAAAGAATAAAAAAATATTTCAAAGAAAAAAATAGAAATCCAACTGATATAGAACTTCAAGCACTCGGTCAAGCATGGAGTGAACATTGTTGCTATAAATCAAGTAAAATTCCCTTAAAACAACACGTTTTTGGAATAGAAGAAGAAAAAATAATTGCTCGTGAAGACGCTGGTGTTGTAGAATTTGACAAAGATCATTATTATTGCGCAGCTCTTGAATCACATAATCATCCAAGTGCAGTTGAGCCATACGGCGGTGCAGCAACAGGAGTAGGAGGTATTGTGAGGGACATTGTTTGCATGGGCGCTCAACCTATAGCATATATTGATCCTTTATTTTTTGGACCGCTTGACTTACCTCAAAGTGAAGTACCAAAAGGTACAAAGCACCCAAGGTTTTTATTTAAAGGAGTAGTAGATGGAATACGTGACTATGGTAATAGAATAGGTATACCAACTCTTTCAGGTCAAGTATATTTTCACAAGGGTTACACTGGCAACTGTCTTGTAAATGTAGGATGCATTGGCGTTATGCAAAAAAAAGAATTAATACACAGCCGTGCTAAAGCACCTGGTAACATCTATATTTATGTTGGTGGAAAAACAGGTCGAGATGGGATCCATGGTGTAACATTTGCCAGCGCAGAACTTACTGATGACTCTGAAGAAAGTAGTAGATCTGCAGTACAAGTAGGAGACCCGATAACAAAAGAACCGTTAATTCATGTGACACTTGAATGTAACAGAAAAGGACTACTTGAAGGTCTAAAAGATTTTGGTGGAGGAGGACTTTCTTGTGTATGTGGAGAACTTGCTTATGATGCAGGTTTTGGCGCAGAAATTCATTTGGATAATATACCTCTTAAAGAAAAAGGACTTAGTCCTTGGGAAATATGGGTATCCGAAAGCCAAGAACGTATGATGTTTCTAGTTTCACCTGAAAATGTTGATAAAGTCCTTCACATTTGTAAACAGTGGGATGTTACAGCAGTAAAAGTAGGAAAAGTAATTCCTGAGAAAATTACTAGAGTATTTTACAAAGGAGAAAAAATCCTTGAGATGGATATGGATTTTTTTACAGGTGGACCTGTTTATGATACTTGTGAAAGACCATTCACAAAAACAAGGGTATACAAAGAAAAAGACCCTGATTTTGAAATGCCTGATCTAAATAACGTACTTAAAAAACTTCTTTCTAACTATAATATCGCAAGTAAAGAATGGGTCATACGTCAATATGATCATGAGGTACGTGGAAACACTGTAATAAAACCTTTGCAGGGAAAAATAAATTTTGAAGGACATGGGGATGCAACAGTATTAAAACCTCTTAAAGACAGTTTCCGAGGTCTTGCAGTAACTGCAAACGTGAATCCTAGATTCATGGAGAGAGACCCATATAATGGTGCAGTATCTGCAATTGATGAGAACTGTAGAAATTTAGCCTCAGTAGGTGCAAAACCAGATGCACTACTTGACTGCTTGAATTTTGGAAATCCTGAAAAACCTGAAAGAATGGGCGAATTTTATGAGGCTACTAGGGGACTTGGAGATGCTGCAAAAGAATTAAAACTACCGTTTATGTCTGGAAATGTTAGTTTTTATAACGAATCAGTAAAGACAGCTGTACCACCTACACCGCAGATTACAAGCATTGGAATTGTTGAAGACATAAGAAAGTGTATTACATCTGATTTTAAAAAAGAAAAAAATCCTATTTATCTAGTCGGGAAAAAAACTGAAAAAGAAATGGGTGGATCTGAATATTATAAAGCACTAGGTCTAGAAGGAGGAATTGTTCCAAAAAGCAATATAGAAATTCTTAAAAACTCAATGAAAGGAATTCTTTCATCAATTAAAGAAGGATTAATTTTATCTTGTCATGACGTAAGTGAAGGTGGAATTGCAGTTTGTATTTCCGAAATGGCAATCGGAGGGAATATCGGTTGTAATATAGATCTATCAAATGTTGGAGGGGGGTTAAGATCTGATTTTAAACTTTTTTCAGAGTCAAATACAAGATGGATAGTGGAAGTGAAAAAAGACAAAGAAAAAGAATTTGAAAAAAATCTAAAAGATAATAAAACTCCTTTTGTTATAATTGGTAAGACTAATTATAATAATTTAGTAATAAAAGATAAAGAGAAAATAATTAATATAGAAGTTGAAAAGATCAGAGATATTTGGAAAAATACTATTTGGGATATAATGGGATAAATAGGTAAAATAAATGGTATTTGTGAACAAAAAATTATACTTGTCCCTAATGCTTTTTTTAACAGTTGTTATTTTATTTTCTCCAAAAATTTTTGCTCAAAATTATTATGCTGATATAGAAATTTCAGTTGATAAAACAGGCATTGTAGATATTGAAGGAACAACAAACCTTCCTGATTTAGTGGTTCAAAATACAGAAAAATACACATATAAAAAACAAAGTTATTGGCTTTTAAATATCACAAGAAAAGAGGTTTTTTCTGATTACATATATGAACTTAATCTACCAAAAGGATCAATTATCAATTACATTGATTCATCTGGTTTTAGTGGAATTGAAGAAAATGATGGGAGATTAATAATAACTGGCTCAGGGAATAATGAAAAACTATCAATTAAGGTACAATACCAGATTGAAGAAAAATCTGAAGAACTTTCAACATATGATTTGATATTATGGATATTTTTGTTATTAATAATAACTCTAACAATTCTTCTCATATATTTCATCTATGAAGATAAAACAAAAGAAAAAAAAGATTCTGAATATAAAAATGAATATAATCTTAAGGGCCTTAGTAAAAGACAAAAAGAAATAATAAATCTATTGATTGATAAAAAAAGACCACTGACTCAAACTGATATCCAAAAAGAACTAGACATACCAAAAGCAGCGGTATCAAGAAACGTTCATTCTTTAGAAATAAAAGAACTTGTTGAAATAGAAAAAACAGGTATGTCAAATTTAGTTAGGCTAAAAAAACAATGAATTTTTTTCTTTTTTGTTTCTCTTTTCCGGTTTGTTCCGCTTTGTTCCGGTTAGATTATATATGCTGTTTCATCCAATATCAAAGTATACTTGGGAAAAAATTCCGAGGTGTTGTTGATATGAAAAAAATAATGGGTTTAATAATCGTGCTGATGCTTATGATTTCAATTTCATCATTAGCATTTGCTGAAGAAGCTGAAGAAAACTCAGGTGAAGGATCTGAATTTGAAGAGACAAATGAAAATAGCGAAAATGAAACTGAAGAACCAGAAGTCAATGAAACAGAGGACCCAGTTGATAATGAAACTGAAGATGAAATAAGAATTATGAACAATTCCCTTGGTGCCGAAATAAGACTTTTACAACTCGAAAAAGCAATAACAAGAAATTTATTGAAAGGAGAAATGGCAGTTGATGTTTTAAAAGGACTTGGATATAATACAACTGATTTAGAGACAATTCTTGATGAGTTGGAATTAGTCCTAGATCAAGTAAAAAATGCTAATCCGGGAGCAAATGACTCAGTTGAAGTTTTTGTTGGACTAAAGCTTGATTCAATAAATCTTACAAAACAATTTAGAGATAATTCAAGAGAATTAGTCAAAGACTCTGATTATAAGAGTTTAAAAGAACAAATTAAAGGAAATGTAACTGATCTTGAAAATTATAGTAAAAAGATAAGAAACCGTATAAAACAGTTCAATAGAAATCAGATGCATAAATTGTACGGAATAATTGGTTATGGAAATAGTTCATTCGTAAAAGAATACATGAATGGTACAATGAATCTAACGCAGGTTAAACTACAGTTAAATAAAATGGTCAATATGAGAGAAAAGGAAAAGAAACAAGAAATATTTTCACATATGAAAAAAGAAATGATTCAAAATAAAGCCTTTGGAAATGCATTAGCAAACAAAGTAAAATCTAATTTCACTGAAAGAAAACAAGAACGATTACAAGAAAGACTAGAGAGAGCAAATGAAACTGGTAACGAAAAATTAATGGAAAAGATACAAGAAAAAATACAGGAGAACCAAAATAACATGGGTAATAATGGACAAGGTAACTCTGCAGGTGAAAAGGGCAATGACAACGAAAATAGTGGCGGAAAAGGTAAATAATGGAGCTGATATAAATGAATAATAAAATAATAACAACATTTATTCTTTTGATTATAGTGATTTCTGCAACTTTACTTTTTGTTTCCTTCAATCAATCAGATAAAGATACTAATCAGAATAATTATCCTTCAGATGATGAGATATCAGAAAATGACATCTCAGATCAAGTTGATGAATTCTTTTTATCTGAAGACGATGAAGTAGATATCGGCGACATGGTTTGATTTTAAAACTTTTTTTTCTTTTTTTATAAACGACATAAATATTAAATTTGAAGGAATAAGGTCTCAAATCTTGGGAGATATCGGAGCAACAATTAATTTGAAGGATATCGGCAAAGGTTTACGCTCCGATTTTAAATTATTTTCAGAATCTAATACCTGTTGGATAATTGAAATTAAAAAAGAAAAACAAAATGTTTTTGAAAAACTGTTAAAAAGTAATAATGTATCTTTTGTCTGTATAGGGTATACAGGCGGCAAAAATCTTCTTATTAACGATGAAAAGGCAACTTTAGTTGACCTCGATATCGTAAGTATAAGAAAACTTTGGAAAAAAGCTATATGGGATGTAATGGGTTGAATAAGTTAACAAAAATTGAAATGTTTTAAATATAATAAGCTGTTTATATAATATTAAGGGGGTTAATTAGTTATGAAGAAAAAAATAGCTATTTCATTTGCTATTATCCTTTTTGTTTCGCTTATTTCAACGAATATAACTTTTGCGTATAAAATTAGTTCAAATAATATCGTTAAAAATAATCAAGATGCTTTTGATATGATTATAATCTCTCCAGAACAATTCAGAAATTCACTTGATAATTTTATAACCCATAAGAAAAATCATGAAATTGAAACGACTTTTATATCACTTGAAGACATTTATAATGGAGTTTATTTTGATGCTCAGGGCAGAGATAATCCTGAGAAAATCAAATATTTTATAAAAAACTCTATAGAAGAATGGAATATTAAATACGTTTTGTTTATTGGAGGATCAAAACAAGTTCCAGTTCGTCTATGTTATAATGATGATGAATATTCAAATTATCCAGAACCAAAATTTGTAAGTGAACTGTACTACGCTGATATATATGATAGCCAAGGTGGCTTTTCTAGTTGGGATTCCGACAACGATGGAATATTTGGAGAATGGGATGGTGACGTGGCAGAGGATAAAAACATAGATCTTAGACCTGATGTTTGTATAGGTAGATTAGCATGCCAAAATATAGAAGAAGTTAAGACAGTTGTAAAAAAAATTATAAACTATGAAAATACACCTGCAAATCCATCCTGGTTTAAAAAAATGGTCGTAGCAGGCGGAGACACCTATCGAAAAATTGATGGTCTAGAAGGTGAGATAAACAACCAAATAGCATTGGATATTATGAGCGATTTTACTGCTGTTAAACTATGTGCATCAACTGGCACTTTAGACAAATATGGATTCAACCTTTTACGCGAGATAAACAAAGGCTGCGGTTTTTTATATCTATCAGGTCATGGTAGTACATCTATCTGGGCAACTTACACACCAGATAATGAAAAAGTTGGTAACTTTGAAACATACAAAATCAAATTTTTATCCAACAAGCAAAAACTACCGATATGCATTGTGGGCGGATGCCATAATAGTCAATTCTCAGTAGGAATTAAAAAAGCAATGATAATCTTAAAATTGAGTCTTTTTGAAAAAAATTTACCTATCAACGGTTGCTGGAGCTGGGAGTTGACAAAAAAAGCAGATGGTGGCTCAATTGCAACTATTGGTTCCACAGGTCTCAGCTGGATCAGTGCTGAGTATAACGGTGCCGGTGTAGACTGGTTAAATATTCAATTTTTCAGAGAGTATAAAGACAACGTGAAAAATATTGGAGAAATTTGGAAAAATACTGTTACTAAATATGTTGATGAAAATCCAATAAACTGGAATACTCCATCTGGGGGAAACTACTCAATTGACGCAAAATCAGCCCAGGAGTGGATGCTTCTCGGCGATCCGAGTCTTATAATAGGAGGGTATGAAGCCTAAGTAAAAAATAATCAAAAATATTAAATTATAGTAGAAGCATTGTAATAAATAGTGATGATCGAACCCTTTCTGAGACTTTAGTCTATGATGAAGATCTTGAGTGCTGAAAAAAATTGTTAGATATGCTCAACAAGCATATCTGCAACTTTTTCTAAAAATATTTTATCGTTTTTACTAAAAGCAGCTTTTTTATCTGAATCGATATCTATTTCACCAACAATATTTTCATTTTTTTTGATTGGGATTACAATTTCAGATTTAGTTGATAAAAAACAAGATAGATATCTATCATCAGAATGTACATCATCAACAATCTCAGTTTTTCCACTTAAAGCAGCACTACCGCAGACCCCTTTTCCAATAGGGATTTTTGTATGTTCTGTTGCATTTGGTCCATTCCATGGGCCTAAAATAAGATTACTATCATTTACAATATAAATACCGATCCAACTGTAATGGTCAAATTTATTATATAAAAAATCAACAACATCCTGCAAAATATTATCTGATCTTAAAATAATCTTTTTAATCTCTAAAATTGCTTCATCATAATCCAATTGAATCACCATTTTTAATAATCTACTAGACTCATCTGTCTATCCTTTGGACCAAGATTTGGGATAGTAACAGCCCCTTCCTTAGGAAGTTTAATTTTTCCGTATTCACCTCCACCACCCGGAATGATTATCACTTTTTTATCTCTAAAAGCTTGAATTGCCTCTGTTATAGCTGGAGCTGTAACCTTTGATACTTCATTAATGTCTGCCTCAAGTAAAACATTTATTTCACTTCCAAAAACTTCAACCAGCTCATCAAATCTTTTTGTAACAGTTTTCGTAAAAGGATTTCGTTGACCAACAGCTTTTGTAATGATTTCGGCCATAGGAATTAAATGAACATAATCTGGTCTATAACTCGGATGTTGGGGCTTGGAAAAATCTGCTTTTTCGTTTATATTGTCTTTAACTCCTTTTTTAATTCTACCGCCACAACTACATTTAAAACGCCTTCGTTTTGAATCCTCAATATCATAATGTGTAAAACATTTACGACATGCAGTCTCATGATACTTTCCTTCCTGAGGTGGAAGGCCAACATTAAGAACAGATCTATTACCATCGACTCTAAGAATTGCCTTTTTTAGTTCATCAAATGTTGGTTCTTTAACTTTAAATCGATTAAACTCACGACCCAAACGAACAGGGTGAGGACTATGACAATCAGAATTAGTAAGAAAAGTTAGTCTATGAAGCTCTTTTATTTTATCAGCAAAAAAACTATCAGCACTAAGACCCAGTTCTACAAAACTTACATAATCTGCCATATCACCATAACAATCAACAAGTGAATCATACGCAGCATACATAGAGGTATATGGAGTAAATGCATGTGCAGGACCAATTAAGGCATCCACATCTTTTGCAATTTCAGCAAGCTCTTCACCAGACATAGCAACATTAGGTCTACCATCTGTTTCAAGATTTTTTGATTTAGATTTTATCTTTTCCTTAAAATCAAGAACAGAAGGAAAACTTGGAAAATATAAAAGATGATGAACACGTTTAGCTGCTTCAATCTCAGTACTTAAAATAAAACGTGTGTCATTTAGCTCAAAAGTACCTTCCTCAACTAAATTGCATTTTTTTATTTCTTTTAACCAACCACTATGTAAACAATCACCAGTTCCAACTATATCAATACCTTTTCTGGGAGCTTCTTTCGATATCGTCTCGATATTCATTTTGTTGCTAGTCGCACCAGAAAAACGCGAATGGATATGAAGATCAGCGTTAACAATCATAATACCCTTTAATACCCCTCTAAATGATATATGCTAGGTATTTATTGAGTTTACTAAAAAGAACTAAAATTTTTAAAAAATAATATGTCAAGTTCTTAGGATTTGCTTTTTCCTTCAGTATTTTTTTCTTCAATTTTTTTGGTTGTTCGTATTTTTTTCTTATCTTTTTTATACGGTGTTTTTGGTTTAAAGAATTCTTTTCTAGCAAAGAATTCTAGAATGCCAGAAACAAGAAGTATAATTCCAGATATAATCAAATAAACTGCACCTGAGCCTAAACCCCATTGAAAAGAAATACCACCATCCAACTCTGTAGAAAAATCTTGAGACGTGTATGTTCCACCTACAGGATTGCTACTAATCTCACTTATTAAATCAACCATAAAATTATCGCTACCTTCTCCACATTGTGAGTTTACACCTGTTAAACTTCCGATAAACATTATTGCAACAAGTAAAATTACAATTATTAGAATTAATCGTACACCTTTGAAAATATATTTTAAAGCAAGCTTACCGCTTTTATGAATACCAATGGTTGCAAGTACCAAAAAGACAAAACCAATTAAAATAACAAATGCAAATGGAAAAACGATAGAACCTATAGGAACTGGACCATAAAGAGAAGGCATGAAAATTTGCATTCCATTTATACCATCAAGAGTAATAATATCAGTCATTCCGGTAGTTGGATAGAGATCAATATTAATATCTGCTGAAACTGTATACCAAGTTCCAAACAACCCAATAATAGCAATAATTATAGCCACAAAACACAAAATATTACCAATGGTGTGAGCATTCAAACCGTCTATGTAAAACATAGAGACAATTCTGGGTCCAAGACCATGTTTCTTATATCTTAAATATATCCTTAAAAAGGTTATTGAAAGAAGGATTAATGATATCAAAACTATAATAGTCACAAAATTATATAAAAACCATTCAATTTTGAAAATAAAATCCTGAGCAGACATCAAATTACTACCCCAAGAAACACCATCCCACATTTTGGTGCTTCCAGACATATCGGTCCTAAATTTGGGGCCTTGAGGTCCAGCTTGGCCAGTAAAAAAATCCTCAACACTGTTTACCTCACCCCAAAGACCATCAAAATCAAGCCAATCTTGAGAAGAAAGCTCGATAAGATTGTAATCATCTGGGCTTAAAACTTTACCATTATCACCGACAATATCACTTGCGATACCTAATCTTCCAGAATAAGGTCTAAGATAATTTGCATGTGACCCACGAGAAACATATACTTTGAAATTGTTACCTTCTTTTTCTACAAGATTCCACTCAGCTCTCTGTCCGCTGTAATGCTGGCTGTATCCAACCCATTTCTGACCAGTGACGGGAATTACTACTTGAACCATTTCCCAGTCACCTTCATGTTGGTTATGTTCGCCTTTATTGAATATATAAAACATCCAGTATTGAATAAGAGTATTACCATTGGATGTGTTCATATGATAATAAACAGTTGGATAAACAGAGGGGTTATTATTTTTTAACTTATTTTGATAATCTGAAATAATTGCTTCGTTATCTACATTTCCAATAGTATTATCATAGTAAGGTATCAGAGTACCTTCATCATTAAGAGTAATATCGATAGTTCCATTTATTTTATTATCCAAAAAGTAATCAACACTAGTAGGATAGCAAGTTTCCTGACTTTCAAAATATAAAACGGGAGCATAATCATTTGCATTTGCAGCATTTGCTGTAAAACTAATTAATGGAACTAACAATAATAGTACAAAAATGGTAAAAAACATGTAAAAATTAATTTTTTTCATGGCTTTTTCTCCAAAACTTGTCTTTGTAAATAAAAATTATATTTTTAATCATTTCTAAATTAAGAAAAAAACATGTAAATATACAATATTTTTTATAGTAAGATTTATTAGCCTCTACTCCATATGAAAATAGGTAAAAAATAACCATAGAGATGGGATGAAAAAACAGTCTTTGAAAAATAACCCCATTTAGTGTAAATACTAACAATAAAAAGTGGATATATATGGCAGAAAAAAAAGAAGATAATGGATTATACGAT
>Ga0180433_10005888_pt1 | contig 16348 bp, 29 predicted proteins | sample SS_ome_8_FD_132980 | JGI IMG/M metagenome (GOLD analysis project Ga0180433, IMG submission 132980) | Hypersaline lake sediment archaeal communities from the Salton Sea, California, USA - SS_1_D_1 metaG | ecosystem: Environmental > Aquatic > Non-marine Saline and Alkaline > Hypersaline >... | reverse complement strand
GATGCTTGTAGCCTTCTTTGGGAGTATACATATTGCCCTTTTCATCCTTTTCTCGTTGAGCACGTTCGTCGGCACGTCGTTTAACCCGGTCCTTTATTCGTTGTTGAGCAATGCTGGCAAGTGTCCGATGCCCTCTTTGGCCACTACCCGGTCCGCCTTTTTCTAATTTATCTATTAAATCTTTATATTTAGACATAGGTATCCTAAAAATAATAAGCTTTTATTTAATTATATCATTAGTTAGTTATTTTATTACTCTTTTTAATGTTATCAACGGCCCATAAAGGTTGTAAATTAGTGTAATGACACGCTTTTAGGAATTCCACTCGATTAGTTAGGTCAAATTTAGATAACGGGACTATGTGATCTACGTGCCAGCCGTAAACACTCCAATTATCCCAGGACATTCCTGGCTGGAATTTGTCTTCCAAATAGGCTTTAAGCTCCCGGATAGTGCATCCAAGGTCTCTAACGGCAGAACCGGTTTTTTGATTGTTTTTAAGGGCATCTTTTAAACGTCCCCTAAGAAGTCGTTTTAATTTAAAATTTATATCAGTTTTTAGCTTTTTGCGCTGATATTCTCGTTTTTTAGCATTTATAGCATCTTTATTACGCATTCTATACTCTTTGTTTTTTGCTTTCAATATTTCTTTATTTTTTTCGTAATATTCTTTATTCTGCTCCTTAATCTTTTCAGCATTTTCTTTATGATAGCTCTTATTGTGTTCTCGATAATATTCCTTATTACGTTCCCTATAGTCTTTAGATCTGTGCTTTTTAATTTCTTTATTATTTTCGTAATAACGGCGGTCTTTTTCCCTATAATATTCTAAATTTTCTTGACGCTTTTTGCGCCTATTTTCATTAAGTAGTTTTTTATTTTTTTCTCGATATTCTTTATATCGGTCCCCAAGCTTTTCTTTATTTTCTTTATGATATTTCTTACTTTTTTCCGTTAAAAACTTCTTATTCTCTTTCCAATATCTTTTATTATATTCCTTACTTTTAATTTTAATACAATCCCGGCATTGACGACGTTGTTTACGAAATTCAGATTCGTCCTTTTCTAGACCACACTTAGTACAAGTTTTCACAATATAATTATAGCACTTTTATAAATAATGTCAATATATTAGATTAGATCCATTCCCTGGCCCTTATAATAATTTCTTAAAATTCGGACAAGTGCGGAGGGATCGTCTTTAGTGGCTCCAAATAATAATCTCTGATACTCTTTTATTGTAGCCGAATAGGCACTATTTTCAGCACTAGCAGTGGTTGAAATAGATTGAGATAAGCCATCTAAGCTAATGCTTTGAGAAGCAATCCCAGCGCCTATAACTAAATTACCCCCTATTATTAGTGCAGTAATTGCAGCCGTTAAGCCAATTGCTTGGTTAACGAGCATGGGAACCTTACCATCCTCAAAACCGTAATCATAAGTTACTCTCCAGAAGGCTGGAATGGCATCTGCCCGTAATAATTCAGGAAACCAATATCCACGCGCTCCAATGGCTAGTTTAGCGGGAAAGCGCGCATTGGGCATGAGTCTAATAATACCGTCGTGTTCTTGTAAAACTATCCATGCATTGGGGATTTCTTGAATAGCCTCGGGTTCTCCGGTTTCATCTCTTAATATAACCATTTCCATTTTATTAATTTGTATAACTGGGTAGTTATTGAGCGCCATATATCCCCAATCAATATACTCATTTAGTCTATAGTCCATTTGCTCTACATAATTATAAACCGGTGTAATGCTTATATCTAAATCATGTTCTAATAAACTAACGGCATCGTCTATATATTGTTGGATTGTGGAGTCCGGTAACTCATTTCCGAAAGCATCTTCAATATTTATCCCAAATAGGTATTTATCACGCACTTCTTGAACGCTGATCAGGGAGCCTACTCGCTTAGTTAAGGTATTGCACTTTTTAATCCCGTCTCGATCTCCAATGATTCCCATAACTTACTCCTAACAACCAGTAACTACGCGTTGTAAACCATTATTTATAATACCTTTTTTAACTACCGAACCATCTCCCAGTACATCTATTTCGAATTGAGAGTTTCCGCCTAGTAAGTTTTGCGTTTCTATTTCACTTAATTCCACCGACCACATGCTCAAATCCTGGCTATCTATAATACTAGCTGTTTTGGACAAAGATTCTCCATCTACTAAATTAAACGTTAATACCACGTCGGCGGTAGCGGGTAAAACATACCTAATATCATTATCTTGGTCATAAACTCTAAAATTGACTAAAATTTGTTCTCCTGGAATAAAGGAAACAGATCCAATTTCTTTGAAATTGTTTAGGGAAGCTTCTTTATTTATAATTACACCGGTTAACATAGTTAAATCCTCAAAAAAGTTATTATAATACTTTATAAATTATATCATATTGAGGAAAATTTTGGGGAAACCTAGATAATGTCCCAAATACGATCTATTGCCCAAATGGCGGCGGCTATACTGCCCGCGGCTATTATACTCTTTACCACCAATCTTAGGGCATTTGGGAAAGTCTCAATAGAGGATACACGCTTGTCCAAAGTCATTAGATTGGTTTTAAGCTCCACGCCCTGTTTTTCCCTAACCTCTACTTCCAGGCATAATCTAGCGGCATTTGTCTTAACTCCCTGAATATGCTCGGCTAATAGTCCGTTTTGTTTAGCGTCCTCTACTTTAATTTCGGCAATGTCTTCCTTTATATGACCTAAATCATTTTGGACAGTATTTATACTAGCGCTCATTTCCATTAATTTATTTAACAATTCTATATAATTACGATCGTCCATGGTCTCGTTTCCCGGTATTGTTGTAACTATTCTATATCCTATTTAAATTTTACCACATTTACGAGGCGTGGATGCTGGTAATTACTTGACATATAGTTAGTAGTTTGATAAACTATAATCAATGTCTGGAATTATTAACAAATTTAACTGTTTTTTTCATAGAACCTCCCTTTTTGGTGCCGGAAAAGCCTCCCCTCTTTTCCGGCTATCTTTTCTCTTAATTATTATAGCGACTTCTTTTAATAGTTATGGGAAAACCAAAATTAAGAGGTATAAAAAGACTACTATTTATAAATATCGTAAAACAGAGAAAAGTAGAAGGTCTCGTAATAGGTCTACAAAAATTTTCATAGGACCTTTATTTACCAGTACAAATTCAGATTTTTCCGTAAAGGAAGTTAATGAATCAACATTAATTGAATCAAAATCAGTGACTGGGATTGGCTTTAATTTACATGCAATAAAAGGTAATTGGGCAGTTTCCATGGGCGCTGACAATAAAGAAAACCTATTTTTTGGACTATCAAGGAGAATTAAATGAAGTTTTTAGTAATTTTTTTGTTTTTAGCAAGTTGTGGCAGTGATAATAAAAAAGTAGTCATACCCTCTAATAAAGGTTCAAGGAGTGAGATTGAAATACTTAAAAATCAAATATTCGCACTACAAGGAACAGTTTCTCAGATTGATAACTTTATTGCTAGTGATTTTAGCGATTGTAATAATAATATTCCATCTTTTGAGCGGAAAGTCTGTCAAATAGCTAAAACGGCTACCGCAGAACAATCCGTTATTTTTAAATCACAATTAGCTGAATTAAGTAAAATTCTACAAACTGAAATGTATGGCGCAGACTGCATGCCAGACTACGATCCATCTACAGAAAGCTTAATTATGCCAGCGAGTTGTCCCAAAGCTGGATCGGTTCTGGATGATATCAATGTCTTAGATGCTCAAGTTAGTTCTAATACAGTTTTCATCGGCGTTCTGCAAACCCAAATGACGTCTATACAGAGTACTATTACTAGTTTACAGAATAGTATTACATCCTTAGAAAATAGACTAGATAACTTTAATGGTAGCGGCAGTAGCATTGAAGCGGTTTTAGCGCAAATCGATTCAGATTTAAGCGACTTATCCGATAGAGTTGACGATCTAGAGACTGTTTTAGCGGATGCCGCTTTATATAAAGATATTACAGTATGTGCAGACATCACAAGCTCTGGACCTTTTTACGAAACCGTTTTGTTACAAGGTGATAACACTAAAATTACTGGATATATACAAAATGGAAATAAAAGAGGTTTGGGCGTAGTGGTTCAAGAAGGTAGTGGGAGCTCTTATAATTACACCACTTTGAATACTAGAAAGTGTTATTATATTTTGTACGATTTTGGAATCGGCAATGGAGTCAATATTTGTTGGAATAATACAGATCGTAGAGCTTCTCAGTCTGAAATTGATGATGAATGTGATCCTAATGGAGATTCCGACTTAAGTGATAAAACGGCTAATTGTACATGTGGCTATTGAATCTTACGACCATGGCGATATAAGTCATCGGGCAAATAAACTTTCCAGCCAGCTATTAGTTTACGCTTAACGGTTTGGTGCTCCGGCATGCATAATGCACAAGCCTCAGAGCAATATAGTTTATTAGGAGCTAGATTAAATAGCCAATCATATTTGCGGTCCTTAAAAGTATAAAACTTATCGACATCTACATTAGCATATCTACAAATCCCGATATCCGAGTGGGCGGTAAATTGCTCAAAAGATTCTTCTTTATATCCGAAAAAGGTCATATGACAAACTTTCTCCCCGTCCCACATCCCACAATGTGTAAAATGTCCCGGAATGAGCATGGACGTGATAATGGATCCAAGACTGTGGTAGGATTGCCTAAAAATAAAGTCCCCTTTTTTCACAAAACGCCCCCTATAATTTAGTAGTTAAGTCGTAATTTACACCTATCTTACGAGCAGTTCCCTCAGCAGTGGCGTGATAACTAATTCTCAGGTATAATCCCGCTGTTATCTTGGCATTTAGTGGCCGAGTATCAATTTCTTGAACAGTATAAATGCTATTAGAGTCTACTATTTCAATCCAGCGCTTAGTCACATATTCACTAACAATGGGCCAGTTTTCACACAAAGCCGTTCTATAAGCTTCGGGAATTACACTATTATAATCATAAACGCACGCAGTAATATAGTCTCCCATTTCTGCATTTTTAATAATCATTTTACCGCCGGAAACATAACGCTCGGCCGAGAGCGCAAAATCAATATTACCGCTACTATCTTTAGCGATATCAATTAAGGTAGTAGTAGCATCGTGCTTGGTTCTATAAGTTGGTTGTGCAAAGGGTGCCGGCTCGGGCTGTTCGGTTACTACTGTTTCTACATAATTTCCTTTTAGCCAAGAATCTCCATTAATATTATCTAAGTCATCATCTCCATCACTTATTATAACTTTGGACGGATCTGACCAAATGTGTGTATTTAATTTTTCGTCAGAAGCTAATTTTTGACGCTCTATTTCATTTTGAATAGTATAATATTCCCCGGAATCAATTATTATTCCACAATAAGAATCTGTTATTGTTTGATTATTTTTAATTTTAATAAGGCGCATTTTTAAATCTCCTCTAATAATAGTGTAACTAAAATGTCGGAGGGGTTTCGCCCCTCTAGATTTTCGCATTCAAAAGCATATTTTTTATTTTTAGACAAGGAATCTCCTTCTGCACTATTATCATACTCCCAAGTCCGTCCGTAGCCACTCTCTCTTATTTTATTAGAACTATTATAATTATTCACATACCACGTTATAGTACTATTAGTATCTATATCAGAATCATTCGAATAATCTAATTCCCTGCAAGTAATTTGATTAATCATTGGAGTGTTACTTCTCCCGCTTTTATTATTAGTGAATTGGACCTGTGTTATTCGACAATTATAAGGCGGGCTCCATGGAGAGGAATTAGTGGGCACTAACTTATCTCCAATACCTAACCAGACATGACTACCGGATCCGTTATAAGTCAATACTAGGAAACCGGTTTTTTTAGCAATTATTGAGGAATAGTCTATTTCTTGAAAAGTGACTAGATAAACTAAGCCTTCAGTGGGAGAAAGGTCCGCCGTCCCATTATTTACTACATAATCACCGTCGAGTACATAATTTTGCAATTCTTCGGCGGTAACTAATTCTAGCCATAAATTAGCGGGAATATTATACTCCGCATTGTTATCGACACGTCTATTTAGAATGTCTCTAACTTCCCCGCTTTTATTTTTTATTATTTTAATTAAGTTAGCCATTATACTATCCTACTTATCCATAGAGTTACGACTAAATCAGAAGTATTAGTTCCTTGATCTACATATAAGATTCTGATCCAATCTCCGGCGTTAAAATCTAAAGTTAAGCCGTCTACATACCCGTAATTTATACCAGAACCCGTATTAACGCTCCAAGTATAAACTAAATCCCCGCCCGCTGTTCCGTTTTTATAGAATTCTAAATCAAATTCGACGTCATTTCTCTGATTAGCGAATGTAATCTCATTTAGTCGAGTATTCACGGGAAATACTATTTTAGCGCCTGGGGTTAAATTGGAATACGTAATCCAGTCTCCGTTACCCTGAGTCCCGTTATTTACAAGTGGAATCCCGGCTCTCGGAAATCCTTCTGCGTTTTGTTTAGCATATTCGATAGCATCCTGGCAATTATCTATAGACGTCGGAAAACTGGTTCCCGTAGGATCAAAGGGAGTAGATATTGCATCTTGTAATTTTTTAATGAAAGCATTGCTTAAAAACATCCTAACTCCATAAAATTACTTCGTAATTTACCCCGTTATTATTACTATCGATGCTTAGGGTAGAATATACTCCAGAAAATGGAATAGCTTCTCCGTAAGCTACCGTAAAAGTTGTACTGCTACCGTCTATATTAACGTATAAAACGTCGTTGGGATTATTTTTATTCTTACCCTTGTGTGGATTTTGTACCAGCGCCATTTGGATAATATTTCCAGTAGAGGGCGTTATAGTCTCAGGCGTTCCCGCAGTAGTTACAGAATCCTCAAACTGTTCGGGATCCGAGTTTTTCTCATTCTGAATCTCAATGTCGCGATCTTGCATATCAGCCACTTTCTATCTCCATTTTATATCTTGTAATACATCTTTCTTAAAGGGTTTTGCTAATTTATCAATCTTCTTAAGGAAAGTATCGTCTAGGCGAACCCTGATAGTAGTTCCGAATGAAAATATTTCTTTTTTATAGGTGTTTAAATCTACTTCTTTCCCCATTTGATTATACTTTGCTTCAGATTCTGATATTTGCATAATACCAGAAGGGCGTATGGAGATTTTAACCTCTCTAACGCCCTCTTTAAATGTAGCACTATAGTAAGTCTCTGATTTTTCAGGAGAAGTAACTTTTACATATTTTACCCATTTAAATTTTTTAACAAGCTTTTTAAACTCTTTAACATTTAATAGGTTATCTTCAATAAGCATTATTTCTCCTGATCATTTACTATACCTTTCTTATATGAATACTTCCTGTTCCGTTAGCATTCCCGCCAACGGCAATTCTTTTCTTAATTTGAAGTTTAATTTCCAAGTCTGCGGCACCGGGAATTTCGATTCTACCATTAGAATCAAAGTGTTCCGCTTCACCGGGTTTAGCCGAACTATTCACTGCATTTTTATAGACAACTATATCAGTAGTATCGTCGGAAATCAATCTAGCCTGTGCATTTTGATCACAAGCCCATTGCCAGCCGTAAACATACGCCGTTTCTCCGACTCCTATAGCTTTTACTGCAACGTCAACCCAGGGAGTGGCTAAAGCGGTAATCGCAATTAATCCGTCCTGATTAGCGGTTAAATCGTCTGTAATCGCGTATTCTTCGGTTCCTGGAGAATCAATAACTACATCTACGCCTTGAGGAATAACTACTTTTAAATGGCCCAAAGAGTCTACTTGAAAAGGGGCGTAATCTCCATCGGCGCTTACTAAAGAAGTGTCCGCATCGTGTCTTACTGATAAAGACATAATACCTTGATCACCGCTGGAGTGTGCAGCGTCTTCGGCTTTAGATAATGCCGTTAAAATACCACTAATTCCAGTTAAACTACTATCCATAGTAGTTAATTTAGCTAATGCATCAACGTCCGTGACATATAATTCGCCGTTCGCATTGACGAAAAATGATGCATAATCACCGCTAGCACTAGTATTTGCTCCCGTAGGTCTAGAATCTTCCCTAACGGCAAGCATGTAACTACCAATATCACCACTTGCGTGCGCTGAATCCTCCGCTTTTTCAGCGTTAAACTCAATATTAACTTCGTCAATATCCGTAATAACTCGCAATCTACCAGAGGCGTCTACTTGTAAGGGCGCATAATCGCCATTAGTGTCTACTAAAGATCCCTCAGTATCGTTTCTTACGGCTAAAATATGCAAGCCGGCGTCACCACTTGCGTGCGCTGAATCTTCTAAAAATCTACCAGAAATAATTAATCGTCCATTAACATCTACTTGCAGTTCATTTTTTTGATCCTCGCCCAACGTGGGCAATGCTGCATTATATTTACCAACTAATAATCCAAAATCATTCATTTGTTCCTCCCAAAAATTTTACAATTATTCTTTTTTCTCCCTATTATCTTCTAACTCTTTAAACCCATTACATATTTTTATATTTTTGGCTTTTATCTTTTTAATTACGGCTTCTAGTTTTTTGTTATAAACTGATTGTAGAAAAGTAACCCATTTTGCGTTAATTTCTTTATCTGTATCTAGTAACTTTTGAATCTCTTCTAAGCTCTTCTCTCCCCATAATTTTACCATAAATTCCTTAGTTTCATCCCCCAGGCTTTTAACATCCTTGAATATTTGCTTAATTTCCTTATCAGGACGATAGTGCTCAAGCGGGCCGAGTTTTACTGTCAATACTAAGTTTTTTGAATCTAAATCTAAATATGCCATATTATACCTCTATTATTGAAGATAACCTTCAACTCTCATGAAAAAGTTATAGTTATTAATCCTAAGTCTTTCTGGTAAAAATTCAACCTTTAACTCTTTTGTGTTGAGCAAGTCCAAATCCTCTTTGAATATAAATTTAACGTTCCGTTCCATTGGAGACGTCATAAAGTAGTCTTTTATGAAGCCGTCTATTTTAACTCTAAACACCCCTAGAGTGTCCGCCTTTATTTTAATCACTGAAAGCCTAAGATCGTCACTAGAGGACGTAAGGCTTAGTATTTCGGTATAATTTGCAGTGTCTAACCCCGCTTTAGCCACATCCACGTCAACTAAAGCGGTAAAGGGGTTTTGGTGTCTAGAAATAGCTACATTATCTCCGGTGTTTGCATCTAAGTCTACGTTAATATTGGCGGTGTCAATACTAACATTGGCGTCTACCGCTAGTCTATAAGTGCCCTCAGAATCTTTAACGTATGCCGCGGGATTTCCAAAAGTATCAATTAGAAAAACACGTTTGGCTACAATTGGCTCTTCTTCATAGACTGCGCGCTCATGTTCTTTTTGCTCAATCGGGTTATGTGGCTGCTCCCTAACCTCGATAGTGGCGCCGGAAGCTACGGTATAGGATGAAATATCCGCACATTCTGCTATAGAACGACCTATTGGACCTACTCTTAGCTGAGTTTCTGATAAAACCCTGTTTATAATAAAAGGCTCTCCAGTCGGAACAGGCCCCTGTTTCAACAAAACTTTTTGCTTTACTCTAAAACCTATAGTAGTATTGACGGTCACTATACCGTCTACGGTACCATCTGCCGTAAAAGATCTAGGTGGAATAGTTTCCCACTTTTTTTCAATAGCCATGCAATCTCCCAATGACCAAAAAGCCAAAGAACGACACCCTTGCCGCTATTTATAAGTATATCATTAATTAGGTATTTTATTACTTTTCTTTAAATTGTCCGTAGCCCACAAAGGCTGCAAATTGGTGTAATGACACGCTTTTAATAACTCTTCCCGATTTGTTAGGTCAAACGAAGATAAGGGGACTATGTGATCGACGTGCCATCCGCGTAACCCGTGGTTTTCCCAGGACATTCCTGGCTTGAATTTGGATTCTAAGTAAGTTTTAAGCTCTTCAATGGAACAGCCTAAGTCTTGGACTGCGGAACCTGCTTTTTGACTGTTTTTGAGAGCCGTAAGTAACCTAGTTCTTAAAAGAAGCTTTAACTTAAAGTTTAAATCTATTTTTCGTCTATTTTGTTGATACTCTCTTTTGTTTTTATTAGTTTGTACTCTATTTTTTAGTTGATATTCTTTGGATTTTTCTATTAAATCAACCTTATTTTCTTCATAATACTTTTTACCAGATTCTTTTAGAGCTTCTCGATGCTTTTCTCTATAACTTTTATTAAGAGCTTTAATCTTTTCCCTGTTTTCGCTCCTATACTGTTTTCTATAATTATTTAGTAAATCTTTGTTTTTTTGTTCATACTCTTTTACTTTTATACATATACCCTTTTTATTTTCTTGATAATATAATCGTTGCCGTAGCTTTAAACGCTCTTTATTCTTTTCATAATATAGTTTTTGTTGCTCTTTTATTCTTTCTTTGTTTTTTTCTCGATATTGCTTATCTCTTATATTATCGCAATCTTTACAATAATTATGATCAATTACAAATTCTAGCTCAGATTTTTTCAAACCACATTTAGTGCAAGTTTTCATCTTATTGGAATTATAACATTATATTATAATAAAATCAAGTATTTAGTCGGAAATTACTTCGATTCTCATTGCAGCGCTGGTTCTAATAAAATCATCGGTAGCTATTACATAAAAAAAGTCCGCCGGACACTTAATAGCGTCCATTGAAGCAACGCTGGGAGCGGCTATTGTAGAATCTCCAAAGGCTATAAAAGCTCCCGCAGATCCCTCTACTCTACACAAACTACCCTTCCCTACTAATTGTGCGGAGGTAGCATCGGCGATAACTTTACTAGGAATGGCTAATACTGGTATTTGTTTATGGGCTTTAGCGATATCATTAAACGATAGCTGATCCATCTTATCTTTGGCGATAACTTCTTTTACTTTATATTTCATGATATCTCCCTAATTTTGTTATGTATCTCTTTGAGTAAATATTTATTCAAATCTCTATATTTTTTAAAGTCAGAACTCATAAATACGCGTTCTAAGTCCAGGCAAACGGCACGCTCATCTAAAAATCTCATTTTAACCACTGGTTTAGTGACTTTTATACGAGTATCCGACACGCATTCTATAAATTTAATGCCTTGTAACATTAAAAAAGCTGCTAAATCTACGTTAGCAGTTTCATATATAGCTAATTGATTCTCCATGGCTTATTTCTTCTTAGATCGTTTTTTACTTTTCTTTTTTACAATTTTTGATTCAGGCTTTTCGACCACTACTTCTTCTGCAACTTCGGGCATTATTGCTTCTGGCTTTGCTTCATCTTCTACTTTCTCAGGAATATCAATTACTTCTACAACTTCAGGCTTCTTCTTTCTACACGCTGGGCATACGTAAAAATCGATATCTCCCGCTTTTAAATACTTAAATCGCATTTTGGATTCGCAATATTTACATTTTACCTCTAACATTAATAATCTCCTTATAATTTTAATCTATTATAAGTATATCATAAAATATAGGGCATTATATAAAACTAACTATCCAAAATTTAAAGGCTTTTCGACATCCATATAAGCTTCGTCTTCCTCGCAACTAGCATTACCTAAATACTCGTCTAAACGTTCCCACTCTACTTGCCCTGAGATACTTTCTAGTTCGTAATCATTATACATAAATCCTCCCATAATATACTAATCGGCAGTTTGCAGAAAAACTTTAACTTTTTTGTAAATCTCTAAAATCCTTACTCTTTTACACACTCGTTATAAACTTGAATCTTGGTTCTATGGGCACATTTATCGCATTTCCTGAAATATTTAGTGCTATTGCGCATGGGCAGGATAATTAATTTTAAAATACCGGAATCACAATGATGACAGTTCCATTTATCTTCGTACTTTTTGGATTCTTTGTTTTGGATAGATATTAATTCTTCTAGATCTTGTTTCTTATCTCGATCACTTAGAAGATTCTTTATCTCTTTCCGCAAAGATTTTATTTCTTTTTTTAACTTTTGATTCTCTGCCCTAAGACGTTGAACCTTAGTCAACTCTTTATCATAGGTATTAGTTCGCCTAGCCATGTTAAGCCTTAAATTACTCTACTTCTTTTTCCCGAAGCTCTCTTATTAGATTGTTAAGATTAGTTATGGATTTTTTAATGTCATGCACTCTTTTATTTACAGAAGCTTCCCTGTTTAAATCCGCACTTTTGATATTTGTTTTAGCCTTTTTTAAAGCTTTCTTTAAACGATATTCTTTTAAATCCACTAATGTTCCCATGCTCCCTCCAATTATTTAAGTCTATAAGACTTTAAAACGCTTTTGTTGTTAGTTTCTCTTTCTTTTTTTAACTTTTCTTTTGCCACTTTATTCTTTTCTGCTAAATCTTTAAAATACGTTGGTTTTGTAGAATCTTTCGCAGATGAATCCTCTTTTTGCTTCCGTTTCTTAAATTCGTCGAGACTTACTACATTATCTTCCATAAATCCTCCTATAAAAAGTCTTTTTTACGCATAATAATGGTAATATACTTACTTTTTAGCTCATTACCCTTAAGCTGCTCTCTATAAGGCTCGCTTAAGGTCTTCACACGCTCTTTAGCAGATTCTAGTTGAGGATCTCTAGACCGTGTTAATTTAATTTCTTCACGGTACTTTGCTAATTCTAAGAGCTTTTCATCCAAAGCTTCCTTGGGCATGGCTTTTAGTTCTAGACAATAATCCCGCCCAATTTTTTCCTCCATTTTTGAATACTCATCATAGTCCACGTCTAAATTAATTGTTTGCTTTGATTCATCACTCACTTATAGGCTCCTTTTCTAGCTCTTTTTCTTTTAACGGCTTATATACTAACTCTTTTAAGAGTTTTTCCCAAACTTTCTTAGAGGATTGGTCTTTTTTAAAGTGTATAAACTTTCCTCCATTATTTTCAAAAGGTTTTTTCCAGCGTAGATTATCATCTATTAAATAATCGCCTAAAACCAAGCCTTTATCTTGAGTCATGATAATGTTATCGATTAAATCAGGAATCCACTTAGCGATCCACTGAGCCTTTTCAGTATAACTAATAGGGCTGCGGGCCACTGGCTGTGTTAAGATATGTACTACATAAAGCTCGCTTTGTATTATTGCTTGAACGGCTTCTAAGGCACCTTCTAAGGGTTCTAGGTCTGAAAAAAATCTACGAGCATACATTTGAGGTGGATTATATCGGACATTCTCTAGATCCTGAAGTCTATGCGAGTTTTTAAAATCACATAATACCTCGTCCATGTCTATAAATAATATTTTCTTATCCATAAGTACACCTCTTTTTACATCTATTTTATGATAACAATTTTTACTTAGTAAGTCAACACCTTACGCATTAGTAGTATATTATCACCTACTTAGAATCCTCCTCTAATATTTCTAACAATCCTTGTTTATGCCTGTTTACTAGATATTTTCGTATAGCCTTTTTACGAGCTTCTATATTAGAGTGGTCTGTATTGCTGCATAAGAATTTCAACGTCCTTAATAATTTAGGACGCTGCATTATAGCTACTCTTAAATATTCAGGGCAGGTATTAAAAATTTCATTAAAAATAGCCTGTTCATGATTATATACTAAATCCGGAGACTTGGTATTAGATGGTTTAATATTTCGCTTGATCTTGGGCATTGGTCGGGGGAGATCCAGCGGACGCTTTTCAGGAACCTTAATTTGATTAACGTCGGATAATTCTGAATTTAAAAAGTTTGCTATCTTTTTTATTAAAGACTTCATAAACTCCACCTTCTTAGAAAGAAATTTCCTTCAAATATAACTCTAATAGTTCTATTAAAATACCTTGGTTTGGTTTTTGAATAATAGCATCGAATCCACTAAGCCCTTCTACATTATCGGGAGAAAACCCCGTAAAGGCTACTACAGGCACTTCGGGACTAACTAATTCTGAAATATTAGAAAGGTCATAGCCGTCAAAAACAGGCATTCTGATATCGGTAATAATAAAATCGGGCTGATTACTAGTCAAATACTCCACTGCATCTGTACTACTATGAAACCCAATCACTTCACAAAGAGGATTCTCTTTGATTTTGCCACAAAGGACTTCTACAATATCTTTCTCATCATCGATAATAACAACCTGAAATTTTGAAACGCTTAGATTCTTGGCTAATTGACTCATTGATTACCTCCCACGGTTAATCTATCTTTTAAATTTTTAACGGCATCATTCCAGCCGATTTTCCCAGTATACATAGTGGCATAGGGATTCATGATGTCGTCGGGATCATCTACGTGCCCTTCGCCCAAACAATGCGCCACTTCGTGGTATAAAACTTCTTCTAAATATGCGTTGTTGTATTTTTCAATATGTTTACGCCTTAATACTACTTCGCATTGTCTATACCAGAGTTTGGCATAGCCTACCGCTCGCGTTGATCTATTATCCCGCCCTCTTTTTTTAAAATGATCCTCGCCGGCTATTCTAATATTGATATTCCACCGAGTATCTTTATAGGATACAAAGGTTAATTCACGTCCAGTGTCTTCGAAAAAATCTTCCAACAATCCCTGAGTTTCCTGCGGTAGCGAGGGACTTAATTTGATATGTAAATGATTTCCTACAGGCTCGTATTCTGGATATTCAATACAGTCATTTTCCTGAAAATAAATTTCGCCACAACTTGTAAGAAAAAACAAGATTAAAACATATAAAAGCTTCATTAGATCTCCCCTTCTAAATAAACCCCTACCTTTATTATATGAGTATTGAAACAGGATGTCAAGCTTTTTTTATAAATTATAAAGATAAATTTCGCTTCCGGCATCGTATATAGCGTGCCAACCTAGGTTATTCTGCTGCTCTCGCTCGGTTAAACCCTTTAAAAACGGGCGTTTGCGGTGTTTAAAACGGCTTTCGCGAACGCCATTTTTTTCATAAAAATAATTAGGAGCGGTTTTCCCTAAATGCATAAATCCTGAATTCTTATAGACTTTTCCAGAACCAAATCGGCAATCCGCGTATGTTAAAATACTGTTAAAATTGTTATCCTTGGCCCATTTTATAGTTTCTTTAAGCAATTTTTGAAACCCTCCCACTACCTGGAGGTCTATTTTTGAAGCAAATCGAGCTATTTCTATACAATTTCCATATGATTTATTCCAGGGTTTCCTCAAAGCTATTGCGCCTACTAGTTCTCCTGAATAATATAGCCCTAATATTTTAGATGCTTGCGCGTATCCTGAAACATGATTATCTTCAAAAAATCTTAGAGCATCTATCTTAGAAACTTCTCGCAAAATCGTTTTACGTGCGAAGACTTTATTACTTATTAGCCCTAGTCGATTTTTAATCATGGATTTAATAATTGGAGTTTTACTTATCCACTCGTCTTCAAATATTTGCACTAGGCGGGTATTAGCCTGCTTACAGAGCTCATATTTCAAAGCATGCTGGTATTTTACCTTTTTTAAGTTTTTAGAATAAGCTAGAGGTCTTTCCGAGTGCATTGCTAAACCATGCATCTCTATACCAAACCTCTCGGTTTCGAAGTAAATATCTAATTCTTTACCGGACATAAAATCGGGCCGGTAATTAGTCAAAAACCCCGATAACTCAAGCTCATTCCTTAGAAACTCTTGTAGAGATAGCTCTAAGCTAGAGGTTTTATTGTGGTTATATAATAAATCCGCCCTGCCACAGGTTTCTATAACCCTTTTTATAATAGTAAAGGAGCACTTAAATTTATCAGTCACTGCTTTAGAATACGGCGCTATGTTATTTTTTTCTATAAAAGCTATAACATCCTCATAAAAAAGGTCTATATTTTCATAACCAGACTTCTTTAGAAAACCCTCTATCACGTGATGTCCGCCCAAATAGCGGTCGCGTGTTGTTTTACTGATTTTCTCGTTGATTGCCATACGCTCTTCTAAAGAGCGTTCTTTTTGTCCGGGGTTTTCATAGCCGTATTTGACAAGCATGGTTTTGGCAGCGGCCCGGTATTTACACTTGGGGGAGCAGTAATTATTACGTTTATCGGATGCTTCGAAAGATTTTTCACAAATGGGACAAGTCTTTTTATAGATTAGGCTGGAATTCCTCAACAACTTCCACTTGTTATAACATGTCTTAGCATCGCATATTTTCTTATTTTTTACCTTAGAAACCATTAATTTATTACAAATTTTGCAATTGTTGTAGTAAATTTTAGTTTCCATGACCGGCATATGCCCCTTATTTTGACGTGGTATTTTTCATTATGATCAAGTATTCGTTTTTATTACAACTTTTGTGCAAATGACTTTTTAAAGGCTTCCCTACTTGATGTTCTTCTAAAAAAACTAATCCAAGATCCTCACAAATTCCGCGCATAGAT
>Ga0180433_10005887_pt1 | contig 16351 bp, 18 predicted proteins | sample SS_ome_8_FD_132980 | JGI IMG/M metagenome (GOLD analysis project Ga0180433, IMG submission 132980) | Hypersaline lake sediment archaeal communities from the Salton Sea, California, USA - SS_1_D_1 metaG | ecosystem: Environmental > Aquatic > Non-marine Saline and Alkaline > Hypersaline >... | reverse complement strand
TGGCCAAGGATTGGAAAAATCAAGATGATAATCTTGTAATATTTGGTGGTGCACCAAAAACATAACTTTTTGTAATGCTATATCATTTTCACGGATTGTCTTTAAAAGTCCCTCTATCCACATTAATTTCTCATACACTGACGATTTTGAAGAAAATGGAACACGATCAAAAGAAAGATAAGCTTGTACCCTAGAAGAAGAAATTAGCACCGTCTGCAAAGAAACTTTCTTTTTCATAGCACGTTCCTGATCAAGAAGAGTAAGCCAAGAGCTGACCAAATACTGTATATTTTTTGATAGATCATCAGTCCATAAAAGATTGATCTTTTCTTTATTCCACTTTTTTTTATCCCAATAGATTAACCAGACATCTTTCTTGTCCATTTTCATGCTATCTACCTGTTGAGCCACTTCTTTTTTATAAGATGGGTATACAAAAATAATCCATTCGTTATATAACGAAAAAAATAACGCTCCACATAAGAAAGTAAAAATCGATACAATAATAATAGTATACTTATATTTTATATCCCCCCACTTCATGATGTAGACCTTTCAGCATTTATAATATCCCCAATACAATCGACAAACACCTGAGAATATCCTTTCCAATCATTTTTTTTGCGCAAACCAATCTGTATTGCTACAGCCGGTGCAACTATTCCTACAAGAGGCTTAAAGGGTAAAGCAAATACATCTTCTAAGCTAAACAATTTTGCGTATTTATCTTCAAAAAAAACATCTTTTATTATATTTGCACATCGATTGGATCTATCTTTATTTATTAAATGCGCTTTATCATAGGGATAAAAATAAAGGTCAGGTTTTCGTATTATAAAATCATCTTGAGAAGCAAATGTATAAATATATACCTGAGGTTTAACACTTTTTTCTTTATAAAAGTGAATACTTAAGTAAAAATCGACCCCTAATCTATTTGCAAAATTAGCATTTTGTAATTCTTCTATGGATTCACCAGGAAATCTTGTCAACACAACCCGTATATTATCAAAAATCTCTTCTAACTCTTTTTTTAATTTTTGACAAAATTGTAATGTAATTCCACGTTCCAAATAATCATCTATTTGACAACCAGTATTTTGCGCATCACCGGCAGGATCTAACATAATAGTAAAAGTCTTAGGGCCATTTTTTGCAAAGACAGCAAAGCTTAATAAACATAAAAAAACATAAAAAAAAATTCTCATAACTCTCTTTTAAATAAAATTTTGATTCTTATATAAAAACATAGTTTATTATATCTCAAGAATGGATGATTGACTAGCGCACAAAAATTATTGGGGGTTAATTTAACAATAATTATTTTTTTGTTTTGCTGAGAAAGTTTTATTTAATTTGCTACTTGGTTCCTCGGCACTGGCCGACCTGGTTTTTTTAATAAAAATTGTTTTTGTAAAAAAACAATTTTTATATAAAAAAAGCCATGACGCCCACAAGCTCGGAACAGGCCAAGATTAGGAAGGCCTTTGGCCACAAGTTAAACGTACAAAGACTAACCTAATATATATTTGTAAGTTTCTAGTTAAAAACTTTAAACGCTTTGTACTCAATTTTTTTATAAGTTAAAAATGTAAGATTACAAATAAGGGTGAAGTTTCTTTTTGTACATTTAAACTGTGCCCGAAGGGCATCAAAATCTTGCCCTGTTCCGAGCTTGTGGGCGTCATGGTTTTTTATTAAAAAACCAGGTCGACCAGTGCCGAGGAACCAAGCAACAACTTTCAATAATTTTTCTCAGCAAATAAATATATATTCGCCCTTAAATTTATCCAAAACTGTTACTCCTCAAAACACAACATAATCAAAAAATATGTTGAAAAATATGGGGAGAAATAATTTTTTCTATTTTTTCTTTTTGATTAAACACATTTGAGGGTCACTTTTAGTAAATATAAAAAAAGACTTTCCCTTTGGATACATCTTCTTTATTTTTTCTGCTGATTCCTCAATAATTAAATTATCTCCTGCACTGGTAAAATCCTTGAAACACCCTCTAAGAGAGCCATTAAACTTTGAAGCAGCATTAAAAACTAAAGTAATATCTATTTTATTTTGCTTACATATTTTCTCTATACAAGATTTTAATCCCCTTTTGCCCATCTTAGATGTTATAACTTTTACATTCTTTAATTTTTCAGAGCCTACAGGTTCTTTATCAAGCAAATCTTTATATACATCTCTCCAAGTAAGTACAAAAAAAAAGAATTTGGATATCTTTCTGCTGCATCAAAAGAAAATACACTTCCCGGATTATACCCTATTTCAAGTACCGTAAAGGGACGTTCGTATTTCTCTAAATATTTATATATTTTATCAATATTTCGTGTTTCTATACCTATAGAAAAAAACGAAAATAGAGTTGCAAAAATATACAACCGTTGCTTCTTCATTTTCTTCCCCAAATTACGTTAAAATACTTTTTATCTTCTTTTTATTATCGACACTCTAAATCTGTTGTCAAGAACTCTTTTAAGAATGTTTTTCGCACCAAACTTTTATTGTTTTTTATAGCCATAGCAATAGCTTTAGGCTGCCCCATAAATATACACAATTTTTTCGCTCTTGTAATGGCTGTGTAAATCAAGTTTCTTTGAAGTAAAGTAAAGTGCTGTGTAAATATAGGAATTATTGCCGCAGCATATTCAGATCCTTGGCTTTTGTGAATAGAAATAGAGTAAGCAAGTACTATTTCGTTTAAATCACTGTAATCATACTCGACCGTTCTGCCATCAAAATCTACTAATAACTCTCTATCTTCTAAGTTTATATCTACGATTTCGCCAATATCGCCATTAAATACATTTTTGTCATAGTTATTACGAAGCTGCATAACTGGATCGCCAATTTTATACTCTATACCCGCATGTGTTAATTTCTTGATTTTTTCAGACGGATTTAAAATCTGCTGTAGATCATAGTTTAATTTTTGTGTACCTACGGTGCCTCTATGCATTGGCACAAGTACAATTGAGTTCTTTGGATGTACACCAAATTTGTATAATACTTTTTTATAAATAGTCTGCAAGTGTAATTTGACGTTTAAGGGTTCTTCTTCTTTGATAAAAATAAAATCACGTCGTGAGTCAGGCATATGGGATAATGGAAACTCACCATTGTTAACTCGGTGAGCATTGACTACAATCATACTATCTTGCGCCTGTCTAAATATTTTTTGCAAGCACACACTTGCAACTTTTTTACTTGCGATAAGGTCTTTTAAAAAATTCCCTGCGCCAACTGACGGCAGCTGATAAATATCTCCTATAAACACAACATGTGCATTATGCGGTACTGCTTTTAATAATGCATGAGCCAAAAAGACATCTATCATGGATGCTTCGTCAACAATTAAAAAATCAATTTCTAGGGCCCGTTGCTCATTATGTGCAAAGCTCATAGTACTAAAATCAAATTCTAATAACCTATGAATTGTTTTAGCTGGCCTACCCGTTCCTTCAAACATTCTCTTGGCAGCCCTTCCAGTAGGAGCTGCAAGTTTATAGCGTAAGTTATATTCATCAAGTGTTTCTAATAATTTTTTTATAAGCGTAGTCTTACCCGTACCCGGACCACCAGTAATTACTGACACTTTGTTTTGTAAGCAAGACAAAATTCCTGCCTGTTGATCTTCGTTTAACGCTATATCATGATCATTTTTGGGAACCCGTATTTTTTTGTATATTTTATCTATGTCAAATTGGTGCAAAGATTTACTCTCATTTAATTTAAGAACTTTATTGGATACCCCTTTTTCTGAAAAATAATATTGTGATAATGTCACATAGTGTTTTTCGTCATGCGTAATTAACTTAATTTTATCAGTATTATACAGGTTATGAAATGCCATCTTTGTCTTGGCTTGTGCATGATCTTTATTAAGTTCCAAAATGGTAACCGCTTTTTCTTTCAAGTCTTCTAATTCAACATACAAATGACCATTATTTAACTCTTGGGAAATAACAAAAAGAATTCCTGAAGTAATTCTTTTGAGAGAATCTTTTTCAAAGCCTAAATTTTGGGCTATTTGATCAGCTTTTTTAAACCCTATACCCCAAATATCATCAGCTAATCTATAGGGGTTTTCATTAATAACAGATATAGATTCCTGACCATATTTTTTATAAATTTTTGTTGCGTACGTTGTTGAAACCCCTTTATCTTGTAAAAAAATCATCACTTTAGAAATTTCTTTTTGATCCTGCCATGCAGTAGTAATTTTTTCTATTCTTTTTGGTCCAATACCACTAATCTCGCCTAGTTTATAAGGCTGATTCTCTATAACCTCAAGAACGTCTGTTCCAAATTTATCTACAAGTTTATCAGCATATACCGGACCAATACCCTTGATTAATCCAGAGCCTAAATATTTTCTCAGGCCTAAGATAGAATTTGGTAAGCAAGACTCACAATTCTTTGCCTCAAATTGTCTGCCAAACTTAGGATGCATTACCCAAAAGCCCCCAATAGTTACCTGCTGGCCAGGTTGAATGGTTGGGATATGCCCTTTAACAGTTACTTTGTCCTTACCTCTTAGATTAACAACAAACACAGCATATCCATTCTCTTCATTTTGAAAGATAAGCTTATCAACTACCCCCGTTAACTCTTCTAGATTCATACTCATAATCTCTTCCCCCCCCGATCATCCTGAGCAGCCCAAAGAAGCCACGGACTTCAGAGGGCGTGTCGAAGGACTAGATTCATAATATATTTTTTCCCTAAAATCCCTACTTAATCTATTTTTTGCTAAGAGCCACGGCTTTTGGACGCGGCTCTCTATTTATAATATCATAATAAGCTACTTTAAAACTTTTTACAAAATTTTAATATTATATTTTATCTCTTTTTCGCTTTTTTAATTAAATCTACAAATTGTCTCTTAGCCTTAGGGCAATTTCTGGCTATAATCTCAAGAAAACTTGTAAGGTCTTCACAAAACTTCGAAAACTCTTTAAACGTATTGCAATTGGTCATAATAAAAGCTTCTTCAGCACCGGCAGCCACACTGCCCCACTTTAACAACATACACCTATTAAGACCTTTTTTCTCACAAAATTCTTCTATCAAAACCAATAGTGGTTCTTTAATTCCTCCAACAGCCTCCATATATCCTCTTGTAAACGATACAAAATCTTCTTTCGCAGCTATTAACGCCTCTTTAAGCTCTTGCTTTCTTTCTTTGTATTGTTTTTCTATAGTATCAAATTCTGCTTTATAATCTACACTGGCATATTTTGTTTTGCTCTTTTCAAGTTTGCTTTTCTCTGCATAATATTGAGCTTCTATCTCACTCTCTATTTTTGCAAGCTCAACTAAGCTATAGTGCCTACCCTCAAAGGTATACATCCCGACTCGTCGACCACTTTTTGCGGGAATACCAAATAGACGTTTTCTAATCTCTCTCCTATTTTGCAACACTAAACCAAAACTTTCTGCATTCATGCCAAACGATTTTCCATCAATAAAGTCCAGCATAGGAGATTCTAAAGTAATTTCTGCAGCAAAGATTACCCCTGAATTAAAATATAAACAACACAACGAGAAAATTAAAATAAATTTTTTCATATATATACTCCAAAATTTTACAATTTATAAAAGATAACTACTTATTAGCCCTTTGGGCTTCCTTTTGTAACTTTGCGCTTCTCACCATCTCTAAGAACATACCCTTTGCCTTAGGGCAAGCCCTCGCCATTGCTTCAAGAAAACCTGCCAAATCCTCACAAAATTGAGTAAATACTTTAAAAGTCTGTACCTTCCTTCTAAGATTATTATCTTCCTCTTCCTCTTTGGTTTCACCCCAAGTAAGAAGAAAGCAATCTTTCAGTCCTTTTTTATCACAAAACTCCTGTATCAACATTAAAAGAGGTCCCTTCATCCCTTTTGCACTATCTCTATATCCAGCCGAAAGCTGTAAAAAATCCTCTTTTGCTTCATGTAATATCTTTGCCAAACTGTCTTTTGTTTTTTGATACTTTTCTTCTATTTTAGCTAATTCGCTTTGATACTCTGCAGGAGTATATTTTGACCTATTTTTCTCTAGATAACTTTTTTTAGAATAATACTCTGCCTCATTTTCACTTTCCATTTTTGTAAGCTCAATTAAGCAATATTGTTTACCATTTAATGTATAAATACCAACTCTTCCACTTTGTGTTGGGATACCAAATAGTCTTTTTCTAACTTCTCTTCTTACTTGCAAAAGTAAACCAAACGTACTTTCATTCATACCAAAACTTTTACCATCTATAAACCCAAGCATTGGAGACTCAAGTACAATTATATTTTGATATATATTCTCATAACTCTCTTTTTCGCATTTATTTTCTTTTTCTGCCGATACTAAAGCTAAGTTTGCACTCAAGCAAAACACTACTCCAAAAACTATTGTTTTTTTCACCTTTTTACTCCTTTACTCGTAAACATCCAGATTTTTTAAAACTATAACTTACCCACAAAATACAAATTATAAAAAATTAAAAATCACGCTCAAAACTTAACGTTAACTTAAATGGTTTACCAATACCACGACTAGAAACGGTTACTTCTCCATTTAAGCCAATATAAAGCCGACTCTTCTTATTTTGCTTTTTATAAAAGAGAGAACCAAAAACATTCCATTGATATCCCCATGGCCTTCTTGCTTTTTCTATATCAAGTGAGCCAATTTGACTTGATGGAGCACATATCTCATCAAACACTTCTCTGCTTTGAAGCCAGGTATCCCAACCAACATGTATCCCCCATCTCTTTGCTTCATAGGTAAGCTTACTTGCCCACATAAAAATAAAGCCTGGAGCAACTTTTGTTTTATATACATATGGATAAAACATATCTACAAACATTTTTTCTAAGAATGCAAGAGTATTTGCTGCTTGAGCTTCACTCTGCTCCTCAACATCTTCAAAATCATATTGTTCAAAAAGTTCGGATTTACATTCTTCTACAAACCAACGATATTCCATTGCTGGAAAAAGATATTCTACGGTCATTTTTCCTTTGAAATATAGATTTCTAGTCCACCATCTATTAAATATAGAAGATACTGGAGTTTTCGTTTTTAGCAAAACACCTAATCCAAAGTGCCTATTATTTCCCAAGTCCGTGTCTATCAACATAGAGGATATTCCATTTAAAGCATTTAAGGCAAAATTTTTTCCTATTTCTATTGCTTGGCAACGAGTATTATCATTTTGTGCTAAATCAAATATTTCTACAAAGTCAATTTTTGGACGACGTATCTGTGGACAAAAAACTTGTCCGTATAAACCTTTTACCATAGAAACCGCAGTAGGAATTGTCGCAAATGCACCAGCTTTAAAATGCATTTCTTCAGTTGTGGGACATCCAATTGGAAAATCAAATTCAAATCGTAGATCTCCCAATCCAAGCCTATCACTAATCAAATGGTTTCTTGCAAACCGAAGACCTTCCTCATCATCTGATTCTCCAAATTCATTTGATATAGCAGTTTGCTCTTCATCTGTTAAATAGAAATTTCTTATCGAATAATAAAATGGAACTTTAAATCTAAAGTCTATCTTTTTATACTGTCCCATTAAGCTAAAGAAGAATCCTGCACGTCGCTCTTGAGCAGTAGCATTCTCAAATAAACGAAGAGCTTTTGCGAAACTAAAAATTTCCACCCCAAAATCCCCTATTATTTTCTCTTCTATACCCGTCAATATACTTAGCAAAGAAGGCTGTGTAATTCCTAAATAGGTCTTTATACAAGAAGCTGTCTCATACTTATATTTTCTATTACTTGAACAGTTGCATGGTTTAGTAAAATGCATACGTGTTGTCTGTTCAAAAAACAATGTACATCCAAGCACCCATGTACCATAATCATAACGTTTATTCATTATAAATAACGGATTATCTAAAAGGCTTCTTTTGTTAAGTATATTTGTCTTAAGAAAAAGATATTCTTGCAAAAGTTTTTGTGCATCTACACTTACAAGGAGCTCTAGTATCGTTTTTGCATCTGTTTTTCGAGTAATATCAAATTGTTGATTATCAAGATAATCACCAATAGTTGGATTATTATCATCAAATAAAGTATCAAAATCACAATCAAAATCATCTTCTATATCTTTAGTTACACAAATCTGGTCATCTAAAAAATCATAATCAAAATTAGCTGCTATACTTACTTTATTGAAACCCAATAAAATAATAAAAAAAGTAACAAAAAAAGTTTTAAAAAGTTTTTTAACAAAATTCATAAATATCTCTTTTTTAAAATATAATTTTTTAATCACAATACCTGTTAAATACTTGCTCAGCATAAAAAAAAATCTTCATCTTGTAAAAAGCTTAAACTGAGCTTAAAGAAAGTTGTCCCCGAAAATTAGAAATAACCTAAGATAGATTAACAAATTTCTTTTAAAATTTCCAGCGCCAAACACTTTTGTATTTTGTACCGTTGCCCAATTTGCAATGCCATTTAAAATTACATATACTTTTGACAGCTTAAATTTAAATTTATTAACCTAAAACTTAAACTTGACAAGGGATTTATTGTGAAAAAAATTTTATTATCAATCTCACTACTTTCTTTATCGTTAAATAACATTGCTTGGTGCATGCAAGAAGATGGGACACCAGTATAAACAAAAAAAAGTACAACAAAAACCTCAACATCTAAATTTTTAAAAAAAGTTGGCACTAGCGCCATAGCACCAGCCACAACAATTGCTTTTTACCTAATTCTCTACTTCTCGATGGTTTGATTAGAAGGAATACAATACAAAGTTTTTGGCAATGTACTATTTAAACACAATAGTTATAGTTTTTTAAGAAACATACTTCTTTATTACCCAACACTCGGAACCCTTTTAGCAATTATAGCCGGTACATGTACCAATAAGTTCGTCAAAAACAAAAACCAGTGGACAATCTCAGAACTCCCTAAAGATATTGTACCTTCAGCAATAGCAGCAATACCCACTGTTTTAATGACTATCCTTTTTCTTGGGATAACAAGGACCGTTTTAAATCCTGAGATGCCACTCTCACTCTTGTTCAAATTAGGCTCTATAATACCCTTCATCTCTGCTTCCGCCGGACTTGCCTCCGGAACTGCTATTAATCATTGGCTTAATAGAAGTAAAAAAGATAAAATAATGCCTGATCAGCTTGATCAAAGCAATACTAAAAAAAAGAAAAGAGCAATCAAAGAATCACAAAGTCAAGAAAAAAAGTTCAAACAAAAAAACCAGAAACAAATCGATCATAGAAGAAATAAATATCTAAAGAATTCTGGCAAAAAACAAAAATTTAAACAAAACAGCTAAAGTAAGTCGAGCCCGAATCAACCGGGCTTTTTTAAGTTACAATCTACTACTTTTCTTTTCTGGTAATTTTACAAATAAAACAGTTTTATTATACTTAAAATTTTGTTATTTTTATTTATAACTTATAAAAAAATTTATTATCTAATATTTTGTTCTAAATAAAAATGTTATTAAAATAAGGAAAATAATGAGCTTGGAAAAAAATAAAAAATCTCGTTTGCTTATAGTCGAGGGAAATATTGGCGCAGGTAAATCAACATTCTTACGAATTATAAAAGAAAACCTTGCATGCCAAATTGTATATGAACCACATGAAAAATGGCAAGACATTTCGGGGCAAGGAAACCTGCTTAATAACTTTTATACAGATAGTAGCAGATGGGCCTATACCTTCCAATCCTATGCATTTATAACACGAACATTAGCTCAAAAAACAAGTGTAAAAAAAAACCCTTACACAACACAAATTTTAGAGCGCTCCGTTTTTTCAGATAAATATTGTTTTGCTAAAAATCTTTATGAATCTGGAGCAATGAGTAGCCTCGAATGGACCTTATATCAAGAATGGTTTGGATGGTTTTTTGCAGATCATGTACAAAAACCAGACGGCTTTATTTATTTAAGGACAACTCCACAAACATGTCACAATAGATTAAAGAAAAGAAATCGCAGCGAAGAAAAAGAAGTTCCTCTTGCATATTTAAAACAACTTCACGAAAAACATGAAAACTGGTTAATACATAAAAAAGAGTTAGATTTTTATGTACAAGATGTACCTGTTTTAATACTAGAATGTGATAAAGAATTTGAAACAGATCAAGCACAAAAAAACAATCTAATCAATAAAATTACGGAGTTTTTTAACCTCGATTACTACCATCCTGCAAAGAATTTTAATAAAAATTCTCAATTACACTTGTAAATTTATTTTAAATTGAGGTATTATATTTAAGATAAAATGAATTCACAATCGATTTTTCGGAAGGTAATATTATGGATGGGACGTTTTATGTTAAAGCAGCAGCTTTTATAGGCGCAGCCATCGCCATGGGAATAGGTACCATTGGGCCTGCTTTGGGACAAGGCTTTATAGGCATGAAGTCATGTGAAAACATCGGAAAATACCCAGAAAATGCTGACAAGATTCGCACAACAATGATCCTTGCACTTGCGATTACCGAAACCTCTGCTATTTATGCGCTTATAGTTGCACTGTTACTTATACTGTTGCCAAAATAAAATAAAGATGTTGTATATAAAAATATGTAAAAATTTTATAAAAATTACTATATATGAACATTAACATTACTATCTTCATTCAAATAGTTAACGTACTTATAGGTTTTCTAATCTTAAAATACCTACTTTTTAAGCCTGCTTTAAAATACTTGCAAGCAGAAGAAAAAAAGAAAGAAAACATGTCAAAAAACATCTCTGATCAAGAAAACCTACTTGACTCAAAAATACAAGACAAAAGTCAACGCTGGAAAGAATATCAACGTTACTTCAGTCAAAACTGCCCAAAACTGGTTTCAAAAAAAACACCTCATCTCACAGAACAAAAAGTAGAAAAAGCTCTTCGTGAGAATGAAGATCAAGATTTTCCACTTTCAGAACAAGAAATTACAAATATGAAACAACATGTTGAAAAAGCTTTAATCGAAAGGCTAGAGCATGTCAAAAACTAAATCAAACATCATTCTTATAATAGCTATATCAATTGCTTTGTTTCTCCTGTTTGGGTATATAGCAAGCTTATTTTTAAGCAAAGAAGCGCTAACTAAAGTTTATACTCTCATAAACTTTATTGCTATTGCATGGCTCATAAAATATTTATTTCAACAATTTCAGCTTCCTGTTTTTAGAGAAAAATTAGCTGAAAAATTTTCTTTTTTTAAGGGACTAGAAGACAAGTTCAAAAACCTGAAAGAAGAAAATAAAATAGCCCAAAAAGAAATCATAGACCAAGACCATCTTTTTGAACTATTAAAAACTAAAATTAATAATTGGAACCAAGCTAGAAAAATGCAATGGGAAGAAGAAAAACTTGAAATTGAAAATATAAAAAAGTGCCATGAAAAAAGAATTGATATCCAAACTCAAAATATAACTCAACAAAAATTAATTAAAGAAGTTTTTCCAAGAGTCATAGAGGGAACTTATCAACAACTCAAACAAAAATTCTCTAAAGAAAAAGAATCAAAAAATTTTTTAAAAGATATAGTTAGCTATATGGAAAAAAGTACAAAAAAAGAGTTAGCTAATGAACAATAAAAACATTATTGCTCAGAAATATGCAAAAGCATTCTTAAATCTTTATGAAGATCAGGTATCTATACAAGATTTAAATGGCATAAGAAAATTAGAATTTTTTTTTCAAAACCATAAAAAGGTAATTTATTTTCTCTCTATACCAAATATATTACCAGAAACAAAAGAAAAGCTTTTGGGTGAACTCTTTAAAGAATTTAATCTTGATGTTCTTTTGAAACCTCTCATACATCTCTTATCTGGTAGCAAAAGGTTATTCTTAATAGATGATATTTTGAAACATATTAAGCTACTCTATAAAGAACAAAAAAACATTATGGCATTTAATATCTCAAGTTCACATGAAATAAGCAATCAAGATTTAGAAATTATCAAAAACTTTCTTGCATACAAAACAAGGAAAACAATCTTATCAAGATATAACATAGATAAAAATTTAGTTGCAGGAATACGACTACAAAGCAATACTTTATTGTGGGAATATTCAATATTAAAACAATGTGAAACGTTGCGTAAACAATTTAATATCCAGGAGGCGCGATAACTCACTATTGGAGAATAACTCCGCGATTGCCCAAGGCGCAGTTTAGAGCAAAAAAGGTTATAAAATATGAAAATAAAAAATACAGATTTAGTGTCATTATTTGAACAGTCTCTCAAGGACCTTCCTCAAGAAAAACTAGATGAAATTGGCATCGTCGTAAAAGTCGGTGATAATATTTGTCAGGTTCATGGGCTTACCAATGCTGTTTATAATGAACTTATAGATTTTGAAGGTGGTAATAAAGGAATAATATTTAATCTTGATGAAGAAAGTGTGGATATATTCTTGCTTGATAGCAACATCGTAGTTGCTGAATTAGAAATAGCAAAAAGAACTGGCGGCGTCTTAAAAACACCTGTTGGGGAGCAATTTTTAGGCCGAGTCATAAATGCACTGGGAGAACCACTTGATGCATTAGGAGAAATTAAACCTGCTGAACTTCGCCCTATAGAAGCGGCTATACCTTCAATTATAGATAGAAGCCCGGTAGATGAACCTTTAGAAACAGGAATTATAGCAATAGATGCTTTGATTCCTGTGGGCAGAGGGCAACGTGAACTTATAATTGGAAACAGAAGCACAGGAAAATCTGCCATCGCAATAGATGCTATTTTACACCAAAAAGATCAAGACGTTATCTGTATTTATGTTTCAATTGGTTTGCGTCAAGCTAATTTGGCAAGAACCGTAAGACTATTAGAAGAAAATGGAGCATTAAATTATACCGTCGTCATAAGTGCAGACTCCAGTGAAACAGTTCTGAACCAATACTTGGCTCCCTATGTAGGCTGTACACTGGGCGAATATTTTAGAGATCAAGGTAAAGATGTATTAATAGTGTATGATGATCTGAGTAATCATGCTATCGCTTATAGAGAAATGTCACTATTACTTCGTCGTGCACCGGGACGTGAGGCTTACCCTGGCGATGTATTTTACTTACATTCACGTTTACTTGAAAGAGCCGGAAAACTAGCATCCGGAGGATCCATCACAGCATTGCCAATTATACAAACACAAAGTGACGATATCTCTGCGTATATTCCAACAAACTTAATATCTATCACTGATGGCCAAATTATTTTAGATACAAAATTATTTAATCAGGGTATACGCCCTGCTATTAACATTGAGCTTTCTGTTTCTCGTGTCGGTGGCGCAGCACAAACAAAGGCGATTAAAAAAATGACAAAAGCTTTGAGACTAGAACTTGCACAATATCACGAATTATTAGATTTTTCACAATTTGGAACAGAACTTGATGAGGCTTCACAAAGACAACTTGAGCGTGGTGCTATTGCCGTACAAATTTTAAAACAACCTCAATACCTGACCTACTCATTTGTAGAGCAATGTCTAATTTTATTCACACTTAAAGAAAATTTCTTGAATGAAGTCAATCTAAAAAATGTATTAAGTTTTGCAACACAGTTTGCCAATTACGTCAAATCTGTATATCCAGAAACATATGATATAATATTTGATACGCAAGATATTGATGATAAAACAATGGAAAAACTGCGAGAAATTGCAAGAGAATTTAGCAAATTATTTGTACCACCAGAAAATAGTGATAAAATCTAGAAATAAAAAAATCCCTGAGTTTTTTCAACCCAGGGATTTTTTATTTTCTTTAAACTAAAAATCACTCTTATTGAAAAATAACATTCTTTTTCTTTGAAGACTTATTCTGGCTATTTTGAGCTTCCTACTCTTTTATATCATCTAACTTTATATTTATCATAGCCCTATACAAGTCCATTTTTTCTTTACAACCAGGCATCAGGTATAACATTTTCATATTATCTAGATCTGCTATAAGCCCCCTCAAACTGCCTTTATTACTTGACATTCTTTCGATGTATTTTGGCATATCCTCAAGTAAATTCACATGTGCCATCACCTTTTCGTTTTTAATATTTTTAGCAAAAGACAACTTGTGAACACTTTCATCTAAAAGCATATGGATCATAAACTTAATTTTTTCCCACCACCAAGAATATTTCTCTAAAATATCATAATTCATAGAACAAACAATAAACCAGTTAAATACATTTCCAATCTTGACCACATGCACACAAATCCAGTGGCCTCTTACAAGTTCAGCTTCATTTTCATAATCTGGCACGATAAACGAACATGAAAATCCATCTGCCTTCTCTTTTAAGTTCATTTTATACAATGGTTCTTCGAATTCATCAACTTCTGTCTCTATAGGTTTTCTTGAATAAAAAGAAAGAGCAGGATATACAAATACATTAGTCCCCAAATCAAAACCTGGAACTAATCCTTGCCTAAGTATATCTGTAAGATCATTAGGCAATAACCACTCAATATTTCTATTTTTCCCTAAATTGGCCACATCTTCTATTAGTGTTTTATCACTTAAGCCATTTAAAGCAACAATCGACTGGACATAATTCTTTTTTATATTAAAATACTGACTTAACTTTGAAGCGTTGAAAAGCGCACTTGGGCCACATTGAGCACCATTTTGCTTAGTAGACTTAATCTGATAAATACGGTTCTCTACTCCGCCAACAGTAAGGGTTCTTTGTCCCTTAATCAACTTTCTATCATCTAAAGAATATAATAGCTCATATGCTCTTGTATGCATATTTTGCCAATTCAAACGTTCTGTTTGGGAGGGGCGAGGAGGTAAATCTGGACCCGGTCCAGGCCCTTGTCCACCACTTTTTCCAACATAATAACCTGCTACTGCAGCAATAAAAAAAGCTCCTATACCAATAACAGTATTTCTTACCGTATGATTTTTTACTGACTTCTTTTTAGTAAACCAAGTTAATGGATTCCACCAAGCTGCCTGGCAACTACTACAACCTATTGAAGCCATAACCAATATGGTCAAAATTCTATTTCTTAACATTCTCATTTGATCCTCCTAAAAGCAAAATCTAAGTACAATTTGTAAAATATAACTAAAATAACAATATATACTAAAAATACCGAAAACATAGGAAAAAACAACAACTCCATTATATGGGCACATTGAGAAATCTGAATCTAAAAACACCCTTTTTAACACTTTTTTCTAAAAATAGTTTAAAAAATATTGAGATCTTTCAATATCTAGGCTATAATAATGTTATAATTTGAAAAAAATTTTGTACCTCCTTCGACAAGCTTCCGCCGTCGCCAAGGCTATGGCGGACACGACGAGATAAACTACGCTCAGCCGTAGAAGTTTTAAAATTAAATTTTGTGCCTCCTTCGGCACAATGCTTCGCATCTGCTCAAGGTAAACTACGCTCAGATGTAGAAGATTGAAATTAAACTTTGTGCCCGTAGCTCAGCTGGATAGAGCAACGGATTTCTAATCCGTAGGTCGCAGGTTCGAATCCTGCCGGGCACATATCTTCTATTACAAGTTAATTCAAAAAACTATATTTTCCACTAAGTTAATGCTATATTTACCTTGCAAACATTAAAATAAATATAATTTGTTAATGGAACATTATGATAGAAAAAGAAACTATAGAAGAAGTAAAAAGAAGGCTTGTTGAAGTATACAACCCAATAGCAATCTATATCTTTGGATCATACGCATGGGGTTGCCCAACCGAGGATAGTGACTTAGATTTACTGATTGTGATTGATGAGTCCGATGAAAAAACATACAAAAGACCGGTAGTAGGGTATCGTGCATTGCGGGGATTAAATATTTCAAAAGATTTAATAGTCAAAACAAAAGAAGAGTTTGAACAAGCTGCAGACAATATAACCACGCTCAGCTATAAAATAAAAAATGATGGAGAGCTTATTTATGCAAGAGCATGAGAGGTGGCTAGAAATAGTAGATCGAGACTTAAAATCTGCAAAACTTTTGCTAAAGGGAGAGGTTTTCTCCACTGCTGTTTACCACTGCCAACAAGCAGCCGAAAAAGCTTTAAAGGCATACCTTGCTTTTAAAAATCATAAAATCACAAAAACACATGATTTAACAAAACTCGTTGAATCATGCTCTCAATTCGATATAAAATTTGAAAAACTTTACGATGATGCAGAGCATTTAAAACCCTTTGCTACTAAGTTTCGATATCCTACAGAATTCGATATTCCAGATTTACAAGATACAGAAAATGCAATTAAACAAACAAAAGAAATTGTTAATTTTGTTCGCAAAAAAATTGCAGAGCCTGATACTGGTCAAAAAGAATTATTCTAAGAAAGACTGATTTTGCTATGCCAGTTCAAT